>Ga0315901_10001591_pt1 | contig 32697 bp, 34 predicted proteins | sample LakEriMetagenome_10_FD_203761 | JGI IMG/M metagenome (GOLD analysis project Ga0315901, IMG submission 203761) | Freshwater fungal communities from buoy surface, Lake Erie, Ohio, United States - Buoy 2 MA116 | ecosystem: Environmental > Aquatic > Freshwater > Lake | place: USA: Lake Erie, Ohio...
TTGAAATATATGCTAAATATCGCCTTCCACCGGCCAGAGCGGATTTTTCAAACCCACCACCATTTTGCGGTGCGCGGCGCTTTCCTCGTCAGCCAGGGGCGGATGTAGCCGCGCCGGGCGGGGGGTGCGCAAACCGGCGGCTTGGGCCCCGCTGCCCATATTCGGCTGCAATAAATCCAAGCCGGTTTGCCGCCCGCCGATTAATTCTAAATACACTTCGGCCAGCAATTCGGCATCCAACAACGCGCCGTGCAGGGTGCGGTTGCTGTTGTCGATATTGAATCGTTTGCACAGCGCATCCAAACTGGCGGGCGCGCCGGGGAATTTTTGCCGCGCGACTTTTAAGCTGTCGATCACGCGTGGCGAGGGGATCGGCGCGAAACCGAATTCAGCCAAGTGGTGGTTGACGAATTTCATATCGAAATCGGCGTTATGAATAATCAGCGGCGCATCGCCGATAAATTCCAAAAACGCACCGACAATTTCGCCAAAGGTCGGATGTTTTTTTAAAAACTCGTCCGACAGACCGTGCACGGCCTGAGCCGCCGCGCTCATCGCGCGTTCGGGATTGATGTATTGCTGATAGGACCGGCCCGTCGGCACATGGTTGTGCAATTCGATGCAACCGATTTCCACGATCCGGTCGCCCGCAAACGGATCCATGCCCGTGGTTTCAGTATCCAGGATAATGCTACGCATATTCCAAGCGTATAGGGGTTATGGGTTAGGGTAAAGGGGTTATTTGAATTGGCTTAACACAAGCCGCCATTGCCACAAACTATAGGCGCGGCCAAACCCGGTTTGGATGACGAAATCGGCGCGGCGTCTTTTTTCCGCATCCGGCATTTGCCGCGCCAAGACGGCGCGGAATTTTTGCCAATCCAAACCAGGGCGGCGCCAGGCGCGCCAGTATTGGATTGGCCAGGGTGCTGTCACCACGGCGATTTTATCACAGCGATCCGCCCCGCCCGCTTCGAATAATAACGGGATATCCAACACCGCGATTTTCACCCCCGCCGCGCGCGCCTCGTTTAAAAACGTGCCCTCCATCGCCCGCACCCGGGGATGCAAAATCGCCTCGAGCTTGGGCAATAAATCCGGTTGCTGCCGCACCATGGCCGCCACCGCTGTGCGGTCCAAATTTGCTGGCGCGTTGGGTAAAATCGCCGCAATCTCGGCCAGCACGGCGGGATCCATATATAATGTATGCACCGCCGCATCGGCATCAAACACAGGCAAGCCCAAGCCGCGCAATTGCGCAGCGGCAGTCGATTTGCCCATAGCGATAGAACCGGTGAGGCCGAGGATAATCATCGGTGCACAGTGGACGGTGGACGGGGGACGGTCAAGGGGTGAATCATATCAGTGGACAGTGGACAGTGGACGGTGGACGATCAAAGATGAATCATATCGGGCAACCGACCACTGTCAACCGATCACTGTCCACCGTGCTCCCGCAGCGCCGCCAAAAGCGGCAATAGCGCCAAGCCCAAAATGGTAAAATAATCGCCGCGATAGGCGGCAATTAATTGCGCCCCCAGACCTTCGAATTGATAGCAGCCCACCGAATGTAAAATATTGTCCGGCACACGCGCCACATACGCGTCAATCTCGGCAGCGGTTAAATCGCGCAGGGTGATATCCGCCGTATCGACAATTCGCCACAATACATTCCCACTTCGCACCAATACGGTTGCGGTCAGCAGCTGATGCGTTTTACCGGCCAGCAAGCGCAGGTGGTTTTTCGCCTCATCCAACCCCTTGGCCTTGCTCAGCCAGACATCGCCGCAAATCAACATTTGATCCGCACCAATGACCAGGGCATCCGGGTTTTGCGCGCTGATCGCCATCGCCTTGGCCACTGCCAGGTTTTCGGCCACCGCCGCCGCGCCCAAATTTTGTGCCCGCCAGTCCCGCATCAATTCCTCTTCGGGTAAATCGGCGGCGCGCGCGGTGAATGCCACACCGGCATGGCGCAGCATGGTTTGACGAGTGGCAGAGGAGGAGGCGAGGATGAGCATCAGTGGACGGTGGACGGTGAACAGTGGACAGTTAAGGGGTGAATCATATCGGGCAATCGGCCACTGTCAACCGTCCACCGTTTGCAGCATCTGCAAAATCATCGCCGCCGTCTCCTCGACCGAGCGGCGGGTGACGTCGATCACAGGCCAGCCCATGCGCGCAAACAATTTCCGCGCGTCCAACAATTCCTGGCGCACGCGGTCAATATCGGCGTAGTCATTTTGCCCCGTAAATTCGCCCAACATCTGCAAGCGCGATTGGCGGATTTGCGCCAAGCGTTCGGGGTCATGGGTTAGTCCTACGATCAACGGCCCGCGCAAATTTACCAGCTCGGGCGGTAAATCAATGCCTGGCACCAATGGCACATTGGCCGCCTTGATGCCGCGATGGGATAAATACACACAAGTCGGCGTTTTGCTGGTGCGCGAGACACCGATGAGCACTACCTGCGCTTCTTGTAAATCGGCGCGCGCCTGGCCGTCATCATGTGCCAAAGCAAAATCAATGGCGGCGATACGCGCGAAATATTCGGCGTTTAATTCATGCTGCTTGCCAGGCGTGCCGCTGAGTTTTTGATTCAAATGCCGTCCAATCAGCGCAAAAATGGGGTCGAGTGCGGAGACAAACGGCACTTGGGCTTCGGCGCAAATTTTACGCACCTGTTCGGCCAATGCCGGATCGGCGAAAGTGGCAATGACAATCCCGCCATGTTCGGCCAAGCCCGTTTGGAATTTTTCCAATGGTGCGCCTGTGCGCAATAGCGGCCAGAAAAATTCCCGCACCTGTAGATCCGCGAATTGGCTTAACACCGCCTCGGCGATTTTATACACCGTGTCGCCGGTGGAGTCGGATAAGAGGTGGATGTTTAAGACGGTCATCGGTGGAGGGTGGAGGGTGGACTATATAGTAAGACTGTGCAGGATAATGGCTTAAATTCTATCCACTCACCACCCCCCACTCTCCACCGCTTATCCCCAACACCACCGCATCGTTTCGTATCAGCTGCGGATAGATGCGGAATTACCCCAAGCACCCAGGGTTTGACCAACCATGATTGTGGATTAAGGGGATAATTGTTTCATACATGACTATCCCCATTTTTATCCCCTACTTAAAAACTACTAAGTTATTGATATTAATAACTATTATCGCTTTATACCCATAAATCAAGCAGGTTATGCTTCTCTCCCGACTCTCGACTTATAACTCACGACTAAATAAATAATCCCCATGATTCCACGGTCTTACTACCCCTACAATTTTAAGATTAATCTTAATTATAGATAAGGGGACCGGATAAATTGACAAACCCCGCCCAATCAGCGTATAAATATCGCGTGGTTTTAAAGATTTAATAAGTTTTTACAGACATAATCCAAACCATACCCCAAATTGCTTCGCTTTTGTCTTGGGTTCCAGCCAGTGAATGGCTGCGCCTGTCATAGCGGATTTTTCCAACCGAAATCATCAAGACCTTTCCATGAATCTCAAAGAATTAAAGAAAAAAACGCCGCCCGAATTATTGGCATTTGCCGAAGAATTACAAATCGAGGGCGCCAGCAATCTGCGTAAACAAGAATTGATGTTCGCCTGCTTAAAGCGTTTGGCGGAAAACGATGTGGCGATTTATGGCGAAGGCGTGCTCGAAGTTCTGCAAGACGGTTTCGGTTTCCTGCGTAGCCCAGAGGCCAATTACCTGCCCGGCCCGGATGATATTTACGTCTCGCCCAGCCAAGTGAAAAAATTCGGTCTGCGTACCGGCGATACCATCGAAGGTCAAATCCGCAGCCCCAAGGATGGCGAGCGGTATTTTGCCCTGCTGCAAGTCAATAAAATCAATTTCGAAGATCCGGATCGTGTCCGCCACCGCATCAATTTCGACAATTTAACCCCGCTTTACCCCGACGAGCGTTTGCATCTGGAAGTCGAGCAGGTGGAACGCAAACCGCGCGAAAAAGGCGAGAAGGCGGAAAAAATCGATACCTCCTGCCGCGTTATCGATTTGGTTGCCCCCTTGGGCAAAGGGCAGCGCGGCTTGATCGTAGCGCCACCGCGCACCGGTAAAACCGTGTTGATGCAAAATATCGCGCATTCGATTACCGCCAACCATCCCGAAGTATATTTGATCGTTTTGTTAATCGACGAACGCCCCGAAGAAGTCACCGACATGGCCAGAAGCGTCAAGGGCGAGGTGATTTCCTCCACCTTCGACGAACCCGCTGCCCGCCACGTGCAGGTCGCGGAAATGGTCATCGAAAAAGCCAAACGTTTGGTCGAACATAAACGCGATGTGGTGATTTTGCTTGATTCGATCACCCGTTTGGGCCGCGCCTATAACACGGTGGTGCCATCATCCGGCAAGGTGTTGACAGGTGGTGTCGACGCCAATGCCCTACAACGTCCGAAACGGTTTTTCGGCGCCGCGCGCAACATCGAGGAAGGCGGATCATTGACGATTATCGCCACCGCCTTGATCGATACCGGCAGCCGCATGGACGAAGTGATTTTCGAAGAATTCAAAGGCACTGGCAATTCGGAAATCGTCTTGGATCGGAAATTATCCGACAAACGCACCTTCCCCGCGATCGATATTACCAAATCCGGCACGCGCAAAGAAGAATTGCTGGTCGATAAAAAGATCCTGCAAAAAATGTGGGTGTTACGCCGCGTACTCGCACCCATGGGCACCAGCGACGGCTTGGAATTCTTGTTGGACAAAATCAAAACCAGCAAATCCAACAACGACTTTTTTGACTCGATGAATAACTAACGCGCCATGGCGGTCTTGATCTTCTGCTCTTAGAAATTAGCGCGGTAATTGTCGCTCAATATTGCCCTGAGCTTTTTCTCTCGGCGGCAGGAGGAATCAATGTCACGCATTGCAAAAATCTCTCTTAGCTTTTTGGGATTACTGCTCATGGCTCTGGTTGTGGGCGGTTATCTTTGGGCAAAGCCTGTGCTTAGAGCCAAAGCGGATCTTGGTAGATTTGAAGAACGGCTTAAAATCTTTTTGGCGCATAATCAAGCCCAAGCCACATATGATGGCATCACTGTAGATTGGCTGCAGCGCAAAATTGAGGTTTCCAATTTTGCCGTTCAATCCACCGCTGCATCTTTTAACGGCAAACCAAAACCGGTCTTTTTCCAAACCGCAAAAATTGTAATCACGCCCCAGACCGATGATGGGCCAACATATGATTTCTTGTTTCAAAAATCGCTATTCTTGCCAACATATTTTCCGAACGACCAGAAAGCGATTGATCTTTCCGCCCAGTATTATGACATGGACCAAGAATTTGGCATGCGTGATATCAAGCTATTGCTTCCCGATCGGGAAGTTAAATCAGATATGGCTTGGCGCGCTTATGGCGTAGAAAAACAAGATGATAAAATCATCAAGGCGGATTTCGAGTTTAAAGTTAATTTCGTCAGCCCAGAAACGGGAGAGGGCGGTAGGTCGTTTGGAATCAATTTCGCGTATCAGATGGACCCTGTGCAGGAATTGAAAACAATCCGCTCGCTGCGTGGCTATATGTCACCAGATATGCAGATTTTTACCGTCGCGCAAATTCAATGGCAAAGTAAAGAGCGCTATTTCGCCTACAGGTTGGACGAGCTACGTGTACCGGCTTTGGATAAGGTGCTTGCGCATGCGCCCATCAAGTTGCCGGAAGTCAATATTTCATTTGCTGGTCGCCAACAAGCGTTGGACAAAATTTGGGATCAAAGCGATTCGCTGCTATCCTGGGCGAGCACTTTTGAGTTGCGCCACCAATCTGTGAGCAATTTTATTGATCTAAGCAAAAACACCTCGGATCAAGAAATTTTAAACGCTTTTCGCCTTGCCCGCGCCCATTTGGATTATCGGGATATTTTTTTGCTGCAACCTTACTTTGCGCACTTGCGCGCAACCGATCCAGGTGCCTTGCAGTCATTGGAGTATGGAATTACCAGCATGGCTCAAAGATTTGGTTTTCACCCAGATCCTTTTTTTACTCCATCCCTGCTAGCGCTATTAAATTTTATCAAGCAGCCAGTCGCCTTGCGTGTGCAAATCCAGCCTGCCCCAGACATGAACTGGGCCATACATTTTGAAAATCCTGATAAAATCAATTGGCTACAATTTTTAAGACAACTGAATTTTCAAATCGTGCTGCCTCAAAACTAAACCCTCGATAGTGTTCAATTTTAGGCAGATCGCATATGACGGCGCGTTATCTGCTGCGCACCGAAAGGACTATGCGCGACGTGTCTGGCAATGGCGCTTGGCTCCACACTTGATCCAAATAAAATGTGACGCGTAAATTTTCGCCTAATTGGCGGAATTTTTGGATTGCTTCGGCATTGGGCACTTCCCGCTCCAACATCGTGTCGATGGCAAAAATCATTTTTTGCGCCAGGCGCTGGGTGTGCGCATTGGTGTCATAAACACCCCACGTGCCCAGCAGAAAATCCGCAGCCCGCGCCATTCTGTCGGGGTCGACAAGATCCTGGAACGTTAGCGCCGGCCGCTGCGGCAAGGTAGGCGGGGCTGTCAAACTGCGCCACATCCCCCGCCCCCGTTCGTCCAAATCGACGCAATGATCCAGCGCCATGGCATATTGCGCGAACAGCAGCGGTTTTTCGGCCATGTTGTCCCAATCAAGCGGCGGTAAATCGTATTGCAGATAATAGGGATCAATGTACTGGCCACGGCTCGCTGTGAAATTGTCTTGCCAGCTTGACGCATCGCGCCATGGCGTCGCGTATGCCCGCAACCGCCAATCTTGCAGCGCATAGGGCAGATATTTTCCGGTCGCAAAACTGGCGGTGCCGATCACGGCGTATGTCAAAGAACGCGAAAGATGCTTGTGCAGTATCATCGCGCCCCCCGCCTAAACTGGGCCAAGCGCGGATCGGGCAAGTTGTAGCGTGCAAGCAGAGTTTCACGATCCTTTTCCCAATCTTTTAGAATTGCGTGTGGCAGATTTTTGTTGGGTATGCCCTGATCGATGGCAAAGACTAGTCTTTGAATGAAACCGCGCGTATTCGGTGTTCGCGGCGAGAGGGTTAGTGCGTAATCATAAAGCGCCAGCGTTTTGTGTTCCAGCGGGGGCATATGCCCCCGCAAAATTTTCGCCATCGCCGGATTATTGTTAGCGGCGGCCTTTTCGATTCTGAAATCGCCGCGCATATAGCCGTTGATAACGGTATCGATACCAACCGTCATCATCGTCACATGCGTGACATTGCCCCAGTCGTAATTTTCGCCAAAGGCGATTTTTTGCAATTGCGCTGGTGTTGCGGCGTAAGCCGCGTGCCTTGCCTCCAGATCCCGCTGCTCGCAAGTGGTCGCGGCGAAACCGGCAGTGAAGCACGATCCCGCCAGCGTGAGACCCAACGTCACGGATCCAAGGCGTTGCTGCCAATTTGGGCGCATATCAAACTCCTTATCGCTGCAATTCCGTACAAAACAGATATTCGCATCTTGCGCCTCCCCCGCCCGCCCGGCAAGGGGTTTTTGTTGCCCCTTGGCTAATGGTTTGCTAGGGTTTGCGACGTATCCCCCCTTAGCCGGAGTATCCCATGCGCCGCATCCTGCCTTTGCTTGCCATTTTGTTTTTCTCTACCCACGCCCACGCCGCGATTGTCCAAGAGCCCATTGCCTATCAAGACGGCAAAGCCACTATGCGCGGCACGCTGGTGTACGATAACAGCCTGAACTCGCTGCGCCCCGGCGTGGTGTTATTCCCCGAATGGTGGGGGCATAACGATTATATCAAACGCCGCGCCCGCGAATTGGCCGAAGCCGGGTATGTCGCCCTGGCCGCCGATGTTTACGGCGATGCCCAAGTGACCGAAGATCCCGATACAGCGCAAAAATGGGCGACACCATTTTATGAAAACCGCGCCTTGATGCAAAGCCGTGCGGCTGCCGCCATCGCCGCCTTGCGCACGCAGAAAAATGTTGATCCGGCGCAAATTGCCAGCATCGGTTTTTGTTTTGGCGGCACGGTTGCCATCGAATCCGCGCGGGCGGGCGATGTGGTCCAAGGTGTCGTGGCGTTTCATGCTGGCCTCGATTTTCCAACCCCGCCCCAGGCGAATATCAAACCAAAATTTTTGGTATTGAATGGCGCGGCCGATCCGCTGGTGCCACCAGCCACCAAACAAAAATTCATGGATGAGATGCAAGCAGCGGGCGCCGATGTGCAATTCATCGACTATGCCGGCGTGTTGCACGCCTTCACCAACCCGGCGGCGGATGCGTATCATGCCAAGGGGTTGACGGCGGTGAAATATAATGGTCTGGCCGAGGCGCGCTCCATGTTGGCAATGCGCCAATTTTTCGCCGAGATTTTCACCATCCCGCCAAGCAGCGCAAAATCCGCCGGGCACTAATACATGAATCACGGATTAAAAAACCCCGCCGAAATGGCGGGGTTTTTATTTGTTAGCGTTTTATACACTACCGCGAGTCGCAAGAGCTGCAAGCGAGGTTCTGGCATTGCCTCCAAAACGCAGCGCGTTGATCTTCCATGTTGTTGATGGCATCGTTTATGCATTTATTGCGGCCGCCCGGTGTGCTGGTGTATTCCCAAGACGTGCCAGTAAAATTGCCGGTGCTGACGGTACAGCTTCTTGGTGATCCGCGATCCCGATAGCTGAGGACGCACTCACAAGTTTGTGTCATAGTACACTGAACATATTCCCTAATTAAAGAGTGATACGTGGTGACACCTCCTGGGGCGCTACAACGCATAATTACGGATTTTTGATTATCGTTCGAGCATACTTTGGGCGTAGTGGGAGTTGGATACCCAGTGCCTGGGATGATGGCCTTTGTTTGCGCGACGGTCCTTACTTTTTCTAAGCGTAGCACTTGGTCGGATCCGTCGGGCAGTTGGTCCTTGGTGCTGTTATTTGCCAGAGCCGATCTGTTTTCTATGACCGCATCGACATTGGTGCTGAGCTGACGATTTTGCGCATTCGCTGTGCTGGTTACTAGCGCCAATCCGAGCATTGAGATCGCCAATAGCCGTAAAGTTTTTGAATACATGCTGACTCCTTGTTAGTAGTACGAGGTTAGTAGTACGAGATTGAATTGTATGCCTATCGCAACGATACTGACTCCATAGCCGCAAAGAATAATGGATGCAAGCAATAAAATATCACGTGCTATGCTGCAATGCGGCGTAAAAACATCCTGCTTGAGCTATTGACGGAATTAACTTATAATTGCTTTTTTGGATCGCAGGGGTATAGGGCAGTGCAACCAACAATCGAAACGAATCCGCAACCATCCGCCGCCGTGCGACGCGGCAAAAAACGCTGGTTGCTACCGCTAGCCCTTATCGTGGCGCTGCCCACGGCCGTTACCGTCGGTGTCTACCGGGTAATGGAGCGGTTTTTTTATCAACCTGTTTCTGCCCGCCAGCCAACTGGCAGCGCGGATCGGTTGCGCATCGATATCCCAGGCGTTGTGATTAATGACGGTTTTTTTTACAATCAAGCCGGAGATGGCAAATCAGCTTTTTTACCAGCGTTTTGGAGCTTTCCAGAGAGTGCGAACGCCGAGTGCCATGTCCGCTTTGGCCGCATTGAGCCGGTGGCGGGTAAACCATCCTTGCACCGTGGCGTCGATGGCAAGCATTACATCACTTTTAACGCCCGCTTTGCCGAGGTGAATGGCACCGACCCGCGCATCGATAATTTGGGCGGGTTCTACAATCAAATCGTCAACGCCACGGTTTATCGCCCCGACATTCCAGGCGTCGAGCAACCGACGCCCAGCCAAACCCCCATGACCGAGGCGCAAGCGGCAAAAACTTTGGCCAGTATCCAGGGCGATTGGAAAGTCGATATCACGCGCCCACCCACGCTTTACCGCCCGCACCCCAATGGCAATTTTTACCTGGAACTACCGGTTACACCGAATCAGCTTGCGGGCAATGATTTCGCCGCCATGGGCGATGATCAGAAAATTTTTTCAATCGCGTCTTCGTGGGGCACGTTCCTGCGTGGGGCTGCGGGTAATCATGCATCGCTGCGCGCTCAAAATGCGTCCTACGCCAGCTCACTTGGCGGGACAGATGTAGTCCTGGCGGCGGGCTATACCCCACAAACCATCACCAATATGCAAGTGCCAGCCATCAATGTCTTAATGGATTACCGGAGCGTGGCTTGGAGCGCATTATCGGGAATGTTGGCGTTTGGCATAGGTTCTGTTGTGCTTGTGGCGCTCGGGGATAAATCTCTCGCGGATAAATCTCTCGCTGATAGATCTCGCGCGGATAGATCTCGCCAAGCCTAGGGCATTGCTTCCGGGCGTTATGTCGTTGCCCTATCTTAACGTGCGCCGATGGTTTTTGTTCCTTTGGCTTGGAGCAAACGCTGCAAATCAGGGCCTTGGCGCTTGACATCTTTTGGCGTTATCGAAAACACACCCATGCCGCTTTCGCCCAAGTCGTGTTCCGACACTTGCTGTTCGCCAATATTCACCGTGAGGGCACCTTCATATGTGGCGGTGTAGCTAAAAGCCTGGCGCAATTGTAACGCCAAACTATCCTTGGCCGAGGCAACGGGCTGTGCATCGGCGATGGCGATTTGTGTTTGTTTGCCGCCGATCGCGATAGCATGAAAATTTATATTGCTGATGACCACCCCATTGCCAAAAGTATCGCGCGGCAGGGAGCGCAGCATCCGTCTAAAATCTTTGGGATAAGCGACTTCGATAGTCAGGTTGTTCGGATCATCGCCAATAGTCACCAGATCGTTCATGATTTCCGGCGGTTGGGAGTGATCGAACCTAAACCCGCTTTGGTAAGCTACCAACGAATTAAAATATGACCATACCTCGCCCCCCGTTTTTTTCGCGACCGCATCCATCGCGGGCGTCGGCGTGGCCCTGGACAAATAGCCATCGGCATCGGGCTTGGGCTGCTCCCCCTCGGGTGTCAATTGCATCACGGCGACATACGCGCCCGGATTTTTTGGATTCGGAATCAACGTTGTTTGCGTAATGCGGTATTGGCTGGTGGCATAGGCATACCAAGACGGCCCCTCGACGGTTTTATTGGTGTAATGCAATAAAAATTGTGGCCCCTCGGCGGTCAATAAACTGGCATGCTGCAAAGCGCCGGGGTTAATCGACAGAGTTTGTTTGTCGAACGAAGTTTCCCGATAGGGCAATAACGTATCGAGCCTATAGCCCGGTTTTTTTGGTAAAGTCGCTTTGGCAGTCAAAATTGGGTGTGCAGGACTAAATATTGCTGCATCTTTGACATCCAGGCCTTGGCGCATGGTAGCGGTCAGAATTACGTTCAATTCCTCTGGGCCAAGGCTTTGTGGTGCCGGATTATTTCCCACCAAACCGAGCGGCGCTTTGTCTGCGCCAGAATTGGACGGCACATCGTTCGAAGCCACGACCGGAACGGCAAACCCAATAGAAGTGACCACAGCGGAAAGTAAGCGCATGAATAATCCTTGTGCCGAATGAAATTTTATTTGTATCCAGAGTAGATATATAAGTCTTGGCCTGATATTCGTCAACATTAAGTTGTAAAATTATATGACCAATTATTGTAATAATATGCCTATTGATTCGATTTCATATTTTTATTGCCGAGAGGGCGATTATTTCGCTATAAGCAACGAAACCAGTCGGCGCAAGACCGTGCGGACAAATTGCAATTTTCAACAGCGGAGTGATTATGAAAATAAATTATGTAAAAAAACTGGTGGCGATTTTATCGTTGCTGGTGATATGTTTTTTTGCCGTCCCGGCCACAGCGCAGGTGCGTTATCCAGCGCCCACGACTCCGTGCCTGCAGCCGAATCCGACTGATCCGTATACTACACCAGGAACCCCGGCCAACCCGAATGGACCACCACCATTGCGCAACCCGGCCAATTCCCCCACTTGTTATACTTGCTCCAGTCCAAGCACGTCTAGCTGCTGGTGGGATCAGCCCGCGCCCGCCAACCCAACCCCAGTTCCAGGCGCACCGACAAAAACCAGACCAGCTGGCGTCAGCTGTGTGATTTGCCAAATAACGGTCACCATCCCCAGAGGCATGCAAAGCCATGCCGCATGTACTGGTTTGGCGAATCCGCAAAATTTTGTTCACAGATCTTGCGATACCTCGACGCCGCCGGCCGTGCCCAAAACCTATGACCAGCTGGCAGATCAGGCCAAGCGTCGAGCCCAAGCGATTTGTAGCAACTCAACCTTGCCTAACGATTGGTGTCCGGTACCGGTTGCCCCCGGCGCTCCTGGGCAGCCCGCAGCTCCGGGCGGTCCTGCAGCGAAACCGCCAGTTAGCACCTTTGCCACTAACTGTGTATCTAGCGACTCGCAAGGTACTGGCTTGTGCCGCAGCTGTTCCGTCAAGGCGGTTGCTAGCTACAGCGAGCAGGTTGCGAATGTGTCCACCATGTCGGCCTCGGCCGAGGTGTGCAACGTTAATTTGACCGTTCGTATCAAAGATCAGCAAGCGACCAGCGCGGCGATTCAAAAACTGGAAGCTAGAAAATAATCTAGTTTTAATTTAACCAAAGGGCGATGGGCAACCATCGCCCTTTTTCTTTGCTTTCACGCGGCCAGCACTTTATCCTTAAGCTTGACGAGGTGAGTCATGAAAATCAAACTCGACATTGATTGCACGCCCGAAGAGGCGCGGCGGTTTATGGGCCTGCCCGATGTGACGGCGCTGCACGAAGCCTGGCTAACCAAGGCTCAGGCCGCCATTGCCGATGGCGATGTCGGCGATATGATGGCGATGTGGTCGCAAATGGGTTTGCGCGGCCTCGAGCAATGGCAGGCATTTTTGCACCAAGCGAATGACAAGAAGTCGTGATCTTTAAGTCGTTAGTCGTTAGGTTTTCTGCCATGCGACAACCATCCACCGATAACTGACAACCAACAACCGGTAACCGGCCATGCCCTACACCCACCATATTTTCTGCTGCACCAACCAACGCGAGCCGGGGGCCAAACGCGGCTGCTGCGCCGATAAAAATGCCATCAAACTGCGCGATTACTTCAAAGCCCGGGCCAAGGAATTGGGCGTGCCCAATCACCGCGTCAATACGGCGGGCTGTTTGGACCGCTGCGAAGAAGGTCCAGTGATGGTAATTTATCCCGAAGGTATTTGGTATCGCTACGATACCAAGGACGATATCGACGAGATTATTAAAACCCATTTATTGGGCGGTAAAATTGTGGACCGTCTATGCTTGGCGAATAGACCCGCATCAGGCGTTTAGCGGCTACGCGTATTTCCCCGCAATCCTTGGATACGGGCTGGCGGTTGGCTTAGATGTTGTAACCAACCCCGCATCAATGCCGACATCGGGCGATAATCAATCCGCCGATCCGCCCAGCGCAAGGCCACTTCGCTCTCCAATAGAATCTGGGTGGGGTTTGCGCCCATGAGCATGGCGCAACAAAGCTGCGCAGCATCTTGATGATATAGGCCACGGTTAAAATATTGGCGGATTGCTTGCTCGGTGGTTGCCGCGCGAAAGATCATAGCCGCCGCAATACGTAGTGGACAGTTTTTTTGCATGCCGCTGCACAGGAGTTTATTGGCTTCATCCCGCTTTACCCTGTCGCGATATAGATAAAGATAGGGCAGGATGGTCGGCTCCCATGGCAAGGGTTTTTGGCTTTCGAGCGCCAGCAAGATTTCGTCGGCCTTGAAATGGATGTTTATTTTTGCTTTCTGTTTGCGCAGTTTCTTGGCCTCCGCTTCCAGGCTACGCAGCGCACGCTCAATTGCGATTGCTTTTTTCAACTCGTCCTGCCACATAGTTTTTTCCTTGCTTTGGATTGGAATCGGCAAAACTATAATGCAACACCATAGTCACCCTCAAGCCACAATTTTCGCCCTGGCCACCCCGCCGGGTATTTCTGGCGTGGCGGTCATTCGTATATCCGGCCCGGATGCCAAACGGATTTACCAATCCATGATCAAGGCCGCCCCCGAACCGCGTCTGGCGCAGCTGGTAAAACTCTATGCCACCGATGGTCATACCGTTATCGATCAGGCACTTAGCCTGTATTTCCCAGCCCCCAACTCCTTTACCGGCGAGGATGTGGTAGAGCTGCAAACCCATGGCGGGCGGGCGGTCATCCAGGCGGTTTTATCCGCCTTGGCCGCACTACCGGGATATCGGTTGGCGGCGGCGGGGGAGTTTACCCGCCGCGCCTTTGCCAATGAAAAACTGGATTTAACCCAGGTCGAGGCGTTGGGCGATTTGCTCCACGCCCAGACCGAGGCGCAGCGCCGCCAAGCCATGGCGCAATTATCCGGGGTGATGGGCGATCAATACCGTCATTGGGCCGATGGTTTGACCCGCATCTTGGCGCATTACGAAGCGTATTTGGATTTCCCGGACGAGCCGATCCCAGCGGATATAGAGTCCGGTTTGCAACAGCGCCTGGCCGAATTGCAACAGGCCATTGCCGCGCATTTGGCCGATGACCGGCGGGGCGAGATGCTGCGCGAAGGATTGCGTATCGCCATTATCGGCCCACCCAATGCGGGTAAATCCAGTTTGTTAAATGCGCTGGCCCAGCGCGATGCAGCGATTGTGTCCTCAACCGCCGGCACGACCCGCGATGTGATTAGCGTGGATTTAGATCTGGGCGGCTATCCGATCACGCTGTATGACACGGCGGGCTTGCGCGAATCGGCCGATGCGATCGAGATCGAGGGGATGCGCCGCACCCAGTTAACCGCCCAGCAAGCGGATTTGCGAATTTTGGTGTTCGATGCCACCGACCCAGCAGCCACAACCGATACGTTGTGGCAACAATACCGGATCGAACCGCATCTGGTGGTATGGAACAAGGCTGATCTAGGCGAGAGGCGAGAGGCAAGGGGCGAGGGCATTTTGCTATCGACCAAGACCGGGTATAACCTCGAGGCGCTATTGGTAGTGCTGAGTGGGAAAGCCAAGGAAATGCTGGGCCAAAGCGAGGGGGCGGTCATCACCCGCCTGCGCCACCGCGAGGCTTTGCGCGCCTGTTTGGCCGCCATAACTCGTTCCGTAGTTGCAGCCTTGCCCGAATTGCGGGCGGAGGATTTGCGCCTGGCCCGCCGCGAATTGGGCCGCATCACCGGCCAAGTCGATGTGGAGGATTTGCTCGACATCATTTTCCGCGATTTTTGTATTGGCAAGTGACGCCCCATTCGGGGCGTCATCCTGAGCCCATAGCGCGGAGCGCGTCTTACAAAAGAATGGCGCGAAGGATCTCAAACATTGCTTGGCTTTTCATCTATTGTCATTCCAATTAAAACCTAGACGAAATTTCCCTCCCCTTTAGGGGAGGGACTGAAATGATGGGTGACCATCATTTCAGGGGTGGGGCTTTCCTACAGCCCCCTCCCGAGGAGATTCTAAACCGCTGGGGCACTCTTAATGGGAAAGACTATAAGAAAAAGGATTATGGATTGCTTCCCCCTACGCCAAGGCTTCGGCGGGACGAGTCGGTCGCGAAAGCTCCCTCGCAATGACGTCTCTCTCCACCGTCATTGCGAGGCGAAGCCGAAGCAATCCAAACGCTGGCAGCGCACGGATCCACACGGCTGTTTCCAGTAACTCGCTCGCTTACGCGGAGCTGGGCGCGGATGGTTTGGCGCTGTCTTGCGCTAAAGTCAAACGGACAAATAACGAAAACGGGGAATTTTAACTGGAAACACTAGGCCTATCTTGTATTCGCTAATTCTTGGAGTCTGGTTAAAATCTTGGGGGGCACACGCGTCATTTTCTCTCCTACTAAGCCCGCCAAAGTTTTCTGGGCCAAAGCAGGATCGCGCGCGGCCAAATCCTTTACTGCCAATTCCAATAGTTTTAAATGCGCATCCATATTTTCAGTTCTGCAATCCTCAATCGGTACTGTAAATTGCGCCAATGAAGTAACCAACTTCGCCAATATTCCATTATCTGGGCTGTGCCAAAAACTACTATATGTCCGCGCAAAATTTGCCAAGGACGGCACCCGCATGGCGGCCTGGATCGCTAGAACCCTGACATGATTTTCATTAGGGGCCGGGACTGCGCTTGCGGCAACAATCGCCACCCTGCCGGGGGGCAAAACTCTTGTTGCCTGTAACACTGGTTGCGTTGAAAGCGCGGATAAACCCAACTCACCGATTGGCGTGGATGGGGTTGCGGTCGGGGCTGCGCTTATTGGCGCGGTCCTTGGCGTGCCGCCGCTTGGCGGAATTTTTATAGCCCGCCCCCGTGGTCTTGGTGGCGCAGCAGGTGCAGGCGGCTCGGGTGTTGTGCGGGCCAGCACCGGCTTTGTCATGGCCGTGGGTTCGGGCTTAGTGGGATTTTCACCGCCAATCGGTGCCCCGCTGGGCGGCAAAACTCTTGTTACCTGTAACGTTGGTTGCAGGGCGGGCAAGGACGACGTTGGCGCCAAACGGCCCGGGACCGGTGATTTTGCCGCCAAACTTTCCGGCGCGTGCGAATATGGATCCATCAATTCCCGGGCGTGGCTACCGCCATCCCGCGACCAAGCATCATAAAGTCCCAGCCGGAATTGCAACGCCTCTGGCGTTACCGAAAATTTATTCATTAACAACGCCGCATTGAGATCGCTATCGGCTTTGGGTATACCTTCCACCCCTTTTTCTAACCAGCGTATGGTTAGAAAAATATTGGTACTCGCCATCCAATCGATGATGGCAAATATGGGATTTGCACGTAAATCATTTTCGCTGCTGGACAAAAGCTTGAATATTTCCTCGGCGTATACGCGCTGCCTATCCCAGCTTCGCGTCGCCAGCAGGGGGTCGAGCAGCGCCAGGCATTGCTTGGCCAAAGGGCTAAGCGCCAATACGGTAAGTTCTGGCTGGTTTGTCGAACTCAATTTCGTACCCCTAATTTCTTATTTTGCTGTTTTAGGGCATTTTGAGCCATAATGCAACACAAGCCCGAAGAAAAATAATTTATTCGGATACTTCCAATCGACTAAGGAACCACCATAAAAACAGGGTTTTTTCGGCCAAAGGATACAAATATCATTAAATAGGGTACAGTTTTTAGGGTAAAATCACCCGTTTTTGCAGCTTTATTTCAATAAATCACTAGTAATTATATCTATCGTGCAAATTGTTTCACGTGAAACAATTTGAAATTAAATTACAAAAACCACCAACTTAAGCCGCAAACGGCTCTGCGGCTTGACTTTGGCATAATTCCGGGTACAAGCAGCCCATGGATTCTTCACGTTTTGATGTTTTAGTAATTGGCGGTGGGCATGCGGGCTGTGAGGCGGCTGCGGCCGCTGCGCGCCTGGGCGCGCGAACCGCGCTTATCACCCACAAGCGCGCGACGATTGGCGAAATGTCCTGCAACCCCGCCTTTGGCGGTTTGGGCAAGGGGCATTTGGTGCGCGAAATTGATGCGCTCGATGGGGTGATGGGGCGTTGCGCCGATGCGGCGGGAATTCAATTCCGTATGCTCAACCGCTCCAAGGGTCCGGCCGTTTGGGGCCCCCGCGCCCAGGCGGATCGGAAATTATACCGCCAGGCGATGCAAGGATTTTTGGATGGCTATCCCAACCTGAGCATCATCGAGGGGCAAGTTGAAAATATTCTCTTGGACGCGGCGGGCAATTGTCGGGGCGTCGAGATTGATTCGGGGCAGCAGGTTCTGGGCGGCGCTTTGGTTATTACCACCGGCACTTTTTTGCGCGGCTTGATCCATCAGGGTTTGGAAAAAACTCCGGCCGGGAGGTTTGGCGAAAAACCGGCCAATCGTTTGGGCGAAACCCTCCAAGCCCTGCAATTTCAAATGGGCCGCCTCAAAACCGGCACCCCGGCGCGCCTTGATGCCAAAACTATTGATTTTTCTATCCTCGAAGATCAGCCGGGCGATAACCCACCCGTGCCATTTTCCTTTTTAAATCAAAGCATTACCACGCCACAGATTTCTTGCTTTATAACCCATACCACGGCGCAAACCCATGCTTTGATCCGGGAAAATTTGCATCTGGCGCCAATGTATTCGGGGCAGATTACTTCGGTGGGGCCGCGTTACTGCCCATCGATCGAGGATAAAATCGTTCGCTTCGCCGATAAATCCAGCCATCAGATTTTTTTGGAACCCGAAGGTTTGGATGACGATACGATTTATCCCAATGGCATTTCCACCTCCCTGCCCGCCGCCATTCAGGATCAATTTCTGCGCACTATCAAGGGCTTAGAGCGTGTTGCGGTCAAACGCTATGCCTATGCGATTGAATATGATTACGTCGATCCGCGCGAATTGCGGGCCACGTTGGAAACCCGCAAAATCCCCGGATTGTTTTTGGCGGGGCAAATCAATGGCACCACCGGCTACGAAGAAGCTGGGGCGCAGGGGATTATCGCTGGGATCAATGCCGCCCTGGTTGCGGCTGGAAGGCAGCGGGAATTCACCCTCTCCCGCAGTCAGGGATATATTGGCGTTTTGATTGATGATCTCATTACCCGCGGCGTCTCCGAACCCTATCGCATGTTCACCAGCCGCGCCGAATATCGCCTGACCCTGCGTTCCGACAATGCGGATCAGCGCCTAACGCCGCTTGGCGTCGAGATAGGCGCGGTGGGCGCGGCTCGTTGGCAGGTTTTTAGCAAAAAAATCAAAGATTTAAATGCCGCCCGGGCTCAGGCCGAGGCGATTACCGCCACGCCGAATCAGTTGCTGGCGATGGGCCTTAAGGTCAATCGCGATGGAATTCGCCGCAACGCCCTCGAAATTTTAAAATATGTTGGGGGCGAGTGGCCAGGCCTGGTGCAATTATGGCCGGAATTGTCTAATATTGCCCCAGAAATCGCCGAACAGCTGACTATCGATGCGCAATATACCGGCTATATCGACAAACAAGAGGCGGATATCCGGGCCTTTCAGCGCGACGAAGCCTTGCGCTTACCGGGGGATCTGGATTATCGGCTGATCGGCGGGCTGTCGGCGGAGATGGTTTTAAAACTGAGCCAGAATCGCCCCGATAATTTGGCCGCTGCCGGGCGAATCCCGGGTATCACCCCGGCTGCTTTGGTGCATTTGCTGCGCTTTGTTAAAAAGCAAAAACAAGTGGCCACAGAAATGGGCCAGGAATTTAAGATTGCAGAGTAATAAAAACCAAGCACAATGCAAAATAAAACCATCGATCAGGCGTTAGAAAAAGTAACAAAAGTTCAAATTGTTTCACGTGAAACAATTTGTAATTTTATTGCTTATGGCGAGTTGCTGGAAAAATGGAATAAAACCGTCAATTTGGTGGGCAAATCGACCTTGGCCGATTTCTGGGACCGCCATGTGCTTGATTCGCTACAGCTCTATCGGTATATTGAATCGCCAGAAACCCAAATCATTGCCGATCTGGGTAGCGGCGCCGGATTTCCCGGCATGATTCTGGCTATGGCGGGGGCAAAGCATATGCATCTGATTGAAAGCGACGCCCGGAAATGCGCTTTCCTCTCCGAAGTGGCCGCCCGCACCCATACCAAAATCACCATCCATAATTGCCGCATCGAAACATTTCAGCAAAAGGTCGATGGGATCACTGCCCGCGCCCTCGCGCCACTGACCGAGTTGATAAATTACGGAAAAGACATTTTAAATCCATCGGGGAAAATGATATTGCTCAAGGGGCAAGACTGGCAAAACGAAATCACCACCGCCCGCAACGCCGGGTTTTCTGGCGCAATTGCCGATTACCCATCCCTCACCGATGCAGCGGCGCGGGTGTTGGTGGTGGATGTAGAAGGTAGTGTGCATGCATAATTGCAAACTCTTAGGCTTATCAATCAATTCAAATCAAGCCGATTAAAATGATGCAAACCCTTAGCACATCGTTCACCCAAACCCTGGCCAACAGCAATTATGCTCTGCCCGAACTTGGGCCGAGCGTTTGGATGCAATTACTGCCATCGGCCATATTTGCCATCGGCATAACCGCAGTGGCCCTGATTGTAAAGTTTTCCAGAGATAAAAAGCCAGACCAACCCAATGGTCACGACCAAGGACCGTTCCGAATTTGGAATTATCGGCCTAATAATGAAAGGCAAAATTAAATGACACGGGTAATTTGCATTGCGAATCAAAAAGGGGGGGTGGGTAAAACCACCACCGCCATTAACCTGGCCACCTGCATGGCGGCGGTGGGGCGCAAGGTATTGGTGATCGATTTGGACCCCCAGGGCAATGCCAGCACGGGCTTGGGCGTCACCAAAGAGATGCGCAAATTCGGCGCTTATGATTTGCTGACCGGCAATGCCACCCTGGCACAAGCAATTGTGGAAACACCGATTAAAAATCTGTCGGTCGTACCCGCTACGCCGGATCTGGCGGGCGCGGAAATCGAATTGGTGGATATGGAGCGGCGCGAATTTCGCCTGCGTGATGCGTTATCAGGCGAGAGTGGGGCGTGGAGAGTGGAGAGGGGTGTTACCTCTCACGACTCACGACTTGCGACTCACGACTTCATAATAATCGATTGCCCGCCGTCCTTGGGCCTGATCACCCTGAATGCGATGGTCGCGGCGCATGCCTTGTTGGTGCCGATGCAATGCGAATTTTTCGCATTGGAGGGTTTATCGCAATTGATGCGCACCACCGATCGCATCAAAGCGCGGTTGAATCCAGCACTGGAAATCCAGGGCCTGGTGCTGACCATGTACGATGCGCGCAACAAATTATCGGTGATGGTCGAAAACGACGTGCGCGAATTTTTCGGCGACCGCGTCTATCAAACCAAAATCCCGCGCAACGTCCGCGTCTCCGAAGCGCCTAGCCACGGCAAACCGGTATTGTTGTACGATCACAAATGCGCTGGCTCGATCGCTTATATGCATCTGGCAGCCGAGGTATTGAAACGCGAAGCGGCGTTGGCCGCCGCATTGCCGGTGGATAAAGCGGCATGAAAATTGACCGTCATCCCGACCCCGTTCGACTCGCTGCGCTCGGTCGAGATGACATTTTTTGTTTACTGTCATCCCGAGCGGAGGAGCGATGCTCCGCAGTCGAGGGATCTTATAAAGTTTTTTAAGATCCCTTCGCTACGCCGCGCTTCGGTCGAGATGACATGAGAAAATAGATGAAAGAATACTGGGTATACATGCTTGGCAGTTTTAATCAAAACTCACTTTACATTGGTGTTACCAGTAATTTGTTAAAACGGATTGAGGATCATAAATCAGGCGCGGTTCCTGGCTATACCAAGAAGTATAAAACCCATTTTTTGGTATGGTATGAAAAAACTGAATCGGCGGAGGCTGCAATTTTACGTGAAAAGCAGCTGAAGAAATGGCGGCGAGAGAAAAAAGAATTGCTGATTCAACAACAAAATCCGGCGCGACGGGATTTAGCGCTGGATTGGGCATAAGATCTCTCCACTCGCTACGCTCGGTCGAGATGACATTTTTTGTTTACTGTCATCCCGAGCGGAGGAGCAAAGCTCCGCAGTCGAGGGATCTTACTGATGACAATAGAATTAGAAACGGAGAGAAACAATGAACGCAATGGACAATAAAAAAGGTTTGGGCCGCGGGCTGGCATCGCTGTTGGGCGAGGTGACCGATACCGCCGACGCCAAGGCCCAAGCGGCCCGCGCGCAAACCGTTCCGGTCGGGCAAATTTACCCCAGCAAGTTTCAGCCGCGCCGCGATTTCGATCCCAGCGCGTTGCAGGAACTAGCCGATTCGATCAAGCGTAAGGGCGTGTTGCAGCCCGTGATCCTGCGCCGCGAGGCGGTGGGCGTTAATCGTTATGAATTGATTGCGGGCGAACGCCGCTGGCGCGCCGCGCAATTGGCGCAAATTCACGACATCCCCGCCATCATTCAGGAAATGACCGATGCCGAGGCGATGGAAATCGCGCTCATCGAAAACATCCAGCGCCAGGATTTGAACCCGCTCGAAGAAGCGCAGGCCTATGCCAGGCTGATGGATGAATTCCGCTATACCCAGGAACAAATCGCCAAGGGCTTGGGCAAATCGCGCAGCCATATCGCCAATCTGGTCCGTTTGCTGGATTTGCCGAAAACGGTGCGCGAACAATTGCGTTCGGGCGAATTATCGGTATCGCATGCGCGATTGTTGATCGGTGCGGATAACGCCGCCGATCTGGCGGCGATGATGGTCGCGCAAAAAATGAATGTGCGCGAAGCCGAACAAATGATCCAAGCCACCATGGCCACACCGCAATCGGGCGGCGCGCGCATCATCGGTCTGACCGAACGCGCGAAATTCAATCCAAACGCGGCCCAGCGTAATGTTGCCGCCAACGGCAATCCGGCGGCAAGGGAAAAACTGCCCGGCAATGCCGGGCCGGATGCGGATACCCGCGCCTTGGCCAAACAATTATCCCAAGTATTGGGCATGCATGTCGATATTCAGTTCAAGGGCAAATCCGGGCAATTGACCATTCATTATCAAAATCTGGATCAATTGGACGACGTGTTGCGGCGGTTGAATAAATAAATTCTAGCGTGATAAGCGGCGACAAGACCGCAGACGAGGGTAAGATGACCATAACCACCAGCGCCCAATGGGGCGCCATAAATTGGTTGCCAAGAACCATTGATCCTTGGCTGCTGGTACAGACCAGCATGGAAATCGAAGCCATGCGGCGGCAAAACGACCGCGCCAGGCTAATCGCTTATTTTGATCAATTATATACAAGGGCAGGGTACGAGAGTTTTGTGGCCACGGGCCGCCCGGTGCAAATTGTCACGGCGATGACGGCCTTTGCCGCCGCCGAAACCTTGAATACTAGTTATTTCCGGCAACTGGCCTATGAGTGGCCGGATTTGGATTTATTGCGACAAAAACAAGCGATTCGTGGCATCGTCGCCCGATGGACGCAAACCCTGCCCTTGCCGAAAATCGAGGTGCAATTTAAGACGCAAAAACGCTACGACCGTGACGCGAGCTATGTTGCCCAGAACAATTTGCATCGCCCCAGCGAAGTTGTCTTTTACGACGTCAATAACGTATTCTGGCGGGATAATTTTTTGGAGATGCTGGAATTATTGGGCCACGAAGTTTTGGGCCATGGCTGTCAAGAAGCGTGGCGAACTCGCCATCTCAGGGCGCGGTATCTGCATGCTTACAATGTGGATTATGCAACTCTGCGCCGGGATTTTGCCATCACCCGCCTCAACAACCGATTTTATGTTCAACCCCAAGAGGTTATAGCGCCGAATTGGTCCAACAACAGCGGGCGGAATAAAACCGCCACCCCCTATTGGCGCCAACCCAACGAAGTGCACGCGCGTTACGCCGGGGCGATGTTGGAGCAGCAAGTCAGTGCGATGTTGTATGGGGATGGCGATGGCGGGCGTTAGCGCTGGGTCTGATTTTTTAAAAGACGGACCAGCAACGGGGAAAAAATATTGCGCGTGGTACAGTCGATACGCATGGCCGGAATCGCCAGCATAGTAAGCGTGACTCGCACCAAATTTTAGGGACATTTATTGCCGGCGGCGGTAATTTTCTGACACAAATATCTGACTGCGCTATTGCGGTTTTCGCCAGGCGGGAAGGCGTTGAAAATTGCGCCCAATAAATGCGTATCGTTCTCGCCCACGGCGGTTTCGATATAAAGTTTAACGATGCTGGTTTGTTCGTCTAAATCTCGCGCTTGCCCCCACGCCGCCTGAAAGCGCAGCAGATGCGTGCGAATTACACCCGGGCGATAATTATGGTCGTTGCGCGACATAAGCGCAGCATACAAAAATCAAGCATGAAATCAAGCACTGATATTGCGGCATCGAAACGTTCTAGGCCGCTTTGGCGCGGCCTTGCAGGCAGATGCCGTATAATGTTTGGGCGGCGATCTCGTCCCCCGGATAGGCCGAGGATTTGGCCATAATCTCGGCTTCTTGCAGTCTTTGGCTGATGCGCAACAGGGCGCGGGGGGCAAAGCGGCGCATTTGCGCCTCGAATTCCCGCGTGCGTTTGAAAAAAATCGGCGGCTTGGGCATTTTCAGCGCGGTATCGGATGCCATCCCGGCCGCGATCAGGGCCTGCACCCAATGCAAACGCAGCGCATGGCGCGAAGCGGCGCGCAAAATGGCGATGCCGTTTAACCCCTCGCCGCCCAGTTTTTGCAAAGTCGCCTGTAAAATTCCCGCCTGGCCGGAAAACGCGGCGTAAATCGCATCGTCCAGCGCCAAATTCGCCTGGCTGACCAACAACGCGCTTACATCCTCGGCGGTGATTTGTTTGGCCGGGTGCACGTATAAACACAGCGTTTCGATAATTTGTGCATTCAACGCGCGGTTGCCCGACAATAGCGGCGCCAATTCCCGCCACGCAGCGGGCACAAGCGCGATGCCGCGCGCGCGCAATTCTTGTTGCACGAATTGTTCCAACCCCCTACCCTCGTCATCATAGGCGGGAATGGCGACCGCGATCAATTCGGTGTGCTCGCACAATAACCGCAGCGGCGATTTGGGCGAAAGCTCGGCGGCTTCGATCAAAATGCTGCAAAAATTCGGGCATTGCGGCAAGGCGGGTTGCAACACGGCGGCCAATGCATCCGTGGCTTGGCGGATATACAAAACTTTTTTATTGCCGCCCAGCGGCAGGCTTTGCGCCTCGTCCAGCAACCGGTCGGGGTTTTGCAAAATCTCGCCTTGCGACAATTCCACCAGGGCAAAGGGATCGGGCTTGTCGCCCAATTTTTTGCGGATTACTTCTTGGGCGCGCATCCGGGATTGCCCTTCATCGGGGCCGTAAAATAAAAACGCGCGGCAAGTGACCGGGAAATTGCGTAAAAAATTGTCGATATCGCGGGTTTGCAGTTTCATAAGCGTGCTATTGCTTGAAATACGCGGTCAGGCGCAATTGAATCTCGCGCGCCAATTGCTGGCCGGCCTTGGCGCGGGCGTCATCCTCGGCGGTCAGGGTGGCGAAAGTGTTAGCCAGAATATTGTACGAATTGATGGAGCGCACCGTGCCGGTTAAAACCGGTGCGGCGTTGGGCGTGGTCTGGCGCAAATCCCATAATTGATAATTGGCGGTGACGGTCAGGCGGGCAAAGGTGGCAGTCAAATCGCGGCGGATGCCGAAATCGTCGATCGATTCGCGCCACACCACTGCCAAGCGGTATGCGGCCGGATCGCTGCCGCGCGGGAACAGGTTTTGCAATTCATTGCGCAGCAATTGCCCGCCGCGATCGGGGATCGGGTCGATGTCGATTTGCGTGCTCAAGCCGCCCGTCGCCGCCTGACGCTGATATACCGGCGTCAAGCCGCAGCTGCTTAAAAAAGCCACGGCGATAAAAATCGCGATCATGCTAATGCTACGAGACATCAATCTTCCTATCCGTCGCGAGTCGTGAGTCGTTAGTCGTTAGCATATTCCCAACGACTATCGACTAAAGACAAATTTCTACAACAGCACATTCACCAACCGGTTGGGCACGACGATGATTTTATTGGCGGCTGCCCCGGCCATGGCTTTTTGCACGAAATCTTCGGCCAGCACGGCGGATTCCAGCGCGATTTTATCGGCATCCCGCGGCATTTGGATCGTGCCGCGCATTTTGCCGTTGATCTGCACGGCGATGGTGACCGTATCATCCACCACCAAGGCCGGATCGTGTTTTGGCCAAGCCTGTTGCAAGATCGGCTGGGGGTGGCCCAGCGCCTGCCATAATTCTTCGGTCAAGTGGGGAATCATCGGGTTGAATAAAATCAGCAAATTTTCGATGGCAAACCGCGCGGCGCGGTCGGCTGTTTTGTAATCCTCGATCGCGTTCGACAATTCGCGCAAGCGCGCCACGGCTTTATTGAAATGGAACTGGCCCAGATCGGCGGTGACGCCCGCGATAGTTTTATGGGTTTTGACCAGCAAACTTTGCGCGGCCACAGCATTCGCAGGCTCGGCCGTGCCCTGCCCCCATTCCAGTGCCAGGCGGTGCAAGCGGTTCAAATACCGCCAGGCGCCATCAATGCCGGTATCGGTCCAATCCAAATCGCGCTCGGGCGGGGAATCGGATAGCATAAATAGCCGTGCACAATCCGCGCCATAGGCGTCGATGATCAATTCGGGATCGACGACGTTGCGTTTGGATTTGCTCATTTTCTCGGAGCGGCCGATGGTGACGGGCGTGCCATCACCGCGCTTTATGGCCGCCGTCCCGGTTTTTTCGACCTCCTCGGGATAGAGCCATTTGCCATCCGCGTCCTTGTAGGATTCGTGGCAAATCATCCCTTGGGTCAGCAAGGCTGCGAACGGCTCGCCCGACGGCGAATCGAGATAGCCGCAATCGCGCAGGGCACGGGTAAAAAACCGCGCATATAATAAGTGCAGCACGGCATGCTCGACCCCGCCGATATATTGATCGACCGGCAGCCAATATTGCATATCGGATTTGACCAACCCGCGCACATCGTTTTGCAAACTGCAAAACCGCGCGAAGTACCAAGACGATTCAAAAAACGTATCAAAGGTGTCTGTATCGCGCCGTGCCTTTTTGCCGCAGCTGGGGCAATCGACATGCTTCCAAGTCGGGTGGCGGTCCAAGGGATTGCCCGGCGCATCAAAGGTGACATCGCGCGGCAATTCCACCGGCAATTGGGATTCCGGCACAGGCACGATGCCGCACGCATCGCAATGAATAATCGGAATTGGACAGCCCCAATAACGCTGGCGGGAAATGCCCCAATCGCGCAAGCGCCAAGTAACCTCGGCCTGGCCGGAGTTTATTTTCTCCAATTCCGCAATGGCACGGGTTTTGGCCTCGGTGACGCTGAGGCCATTCAAGAATTGGGAGTTGATAATCGATCCATCGCCCGTATAGGGTAATAAAGGAATATCCCCCTCCCCCTTGTGGGGAGGGTCGGGGAGGGGGTTAGCATTGGATACGACCCCCCTCCCAACCTCCCCCACAGGGGGGGAGGAGTTTTTGATTGGTTGCACGACCGGCAAAATATCCAAACCATATTTGGTGGCGAATTCAAAATCGCGCTCGTCATGCGCCGGACAGCCGAAAATAGCGCCGGTGCCATATTCCATGAGGACGAAATTGGCCAAATAGATCGGCAGTTTTTTATCCGGTAAAAACGGATGCTGCGCGAATAAGCCGGTGTTAAAGCCTTTTTTCTCGGCGGTTTCAATTTCGGCCGCGGTGGTCCCCCCGCGCTGGCATTCGGCGATGAATGCGCGCATAGCGGGATTATCCGGCGCCAGTTTTTCCGCCAACGGGTGATTGGGCGAAAGCGCCAAAAACGACGCCCCGAAAATCGTGTCCGGTCTTGTTGTGAAAACAGTAATATCGGATGTCTGATTTTCCTGAAACCTAAAACCTAAAACCTGAAACCTAATTTTAGCGCCAATCGACTTGCCCAGCCAATTTTCCTGCATCAAGCGCACTTTGTCCGGCCAACCGTCCAGCGTTTTAATCGCCGCCAGCAAATCATCGGCATAGCGGGTGATTTGCAAAAACCACTGATTCAATTTGCGGCGCTCGACGGGCGCGCCGCTGCGCCAACCTTTTCCGTCGACGACTTGCTCGTTGGCCAGCACGGTGTTTTCCACCGGATCCCAATTGACCCATGATTCCTTGCGGTAAGCCAGGCCGAGTTTCAGGAAATCCAGAAACATTTTTTGTTCATGGCGGTAATAATCGGGATGGCAAGTCGCCACCTCGCGCCGCCAATCATAGGACAATCCCATCAATTGCAATTGCCGCTTCATCTCGGCAATATTGGCATAGGTCCAATCGCCCGGGTGTGCGCCACGTTCGATGGCGGCGTTCTCCGCCGGTAAACCAAAAGCGTCCCAACCCATTGGGTGCAGGACGTTAAATCCTTGGAGTTGTTTGTAGCGGGCTACTACGTCGCCCAGCGTGTAATTGCGCACATGGCCCATATGGATTTTGCCCGACGGGTACGGGAACATTTCCAAGACATAATATTTTGGGCGGGTGGGATCGGCCGTAACCTCAAAGCTTTGGTTGTCGGTCCAGAATTTTTGCCACTTGGCTTCGGCGGTTTTGAAATTATAGCGTTCGGTTGTCATAGCCCTAGCGTAAAGCGCCAAGCGCCAAGCGTAAAGGGGTAATTCGAGATTAGTCCCTAGTCGTTAGTCGTTAGGAGTAATTTCTATTATCTAACGACTAACATCTCACAACTAGCTACCGCCCGTCGGTCTTGATGCGCAGTTCGCGCGCGCGGGTCAAAATCGCATCCTCGATCTGTTCGGCCGCTTTGGTGTCGGGTGCTTGATCGATCCATGCGCCCTGCTCGTTCAAGCTTTGGCGGAACGCCGCAACCTTGATGCCATCGGCGCGCAATTCGCGGGTCAGGATATAGACGCTTAATTTAAAGCGCTCGGCGGCCTCGCCTTCTTTGGCGGGCGGCGCGTACCAATCGGTAATAATCACCCCGCCGAACGGATCGGCCGATAATAGTGGCATGAAGGCAACCGTATCCAAAGACGCGCGCCATAAAAACCCATTGACACCGATCCCGGCGGTACCGTCGGGTTTTTTCTTGGCATCATCGCCGAATTGCAATCCATCCGGGCCCAAAATCGACTCGCGCTGTTTGTCACCTGCCTTGCGGTCGGTCGATGGGTTGGTATACCCCTCGCCCACGGTGACGCCGCTGCACGCGGCCAATAATAGGATCAAGGCGAGAGTCGAGAGGCGAGAGGCTTTGGTCATAGGTGTGGATCCTGCTTGTTGCTGGGTTTTAGCTGTTAGCTGTTAGCTTTTAGTGATGCGGTATTCCTAAAGCCTAACACCTGAAACCTGAATATTGCCACGCAATATGGCGGTAATACGGCGGGTTTACCAGGCATAAAACACATTATTTTCAATGGGATAGTAATATATTGGGGATAAATGTGGCCAAATTAACCAATTGTGTCGCCGTTGCCACAGGGGTGGGCAATAAACCCCCTGGCGGGGTGGTAAAACCTTGGCAGTCGGCCCTGGCCTGACTAAGTTGACCACAGTAAACAGCGCGGCCCCACCGGTATTGCCAATACCATTATATGGTATTTTTAATGTGGTGCGTGTGTCGGTTGTTCGGTTGCTTCGCGCAAAGCGGTGTAATGTTTTTCTCTGGTCGGAAGCTTGTGGAAAAACCAATGTCGCCATTGTGTGGGGTAAATTCTAGGAAGTGTATTGGAGGAAAAATGAAAAAGTTTGTATTCGCACTCGCCGCCTTGTTCGCGTTCACCGCGACCAGCGCGCAAGCTGCTTCGGACCAAGGCGTCAAGCTGGGTCTGGGCGGTTACTACAAAGCCGGTATCGGCTTCATCGCCAGCGATGATGATGGTGCCACCAACCCGCAAGCCGATAACCGTCGCGGTCATGCTATCAAGCAAGACGTCGAAGTATGGTTCACCGGTGAAACCACCTTGGACAACGGTCTGACCGTTGGCGCCCGCGTGGAACTCGAAGGTCAAACCAATTCGGATCAAGTTGACGAAACCTGGATGTACATCAAAGGTTCGTTCGGCGAAGTTCGCGTCGGTGACGAAGACGATGCACGCCGCTTGAAGTCGGTTGTTGCTCCGACCGCGTCGAACATCTTCAAAGCCAACGATCCAGGTAACGATGCCCTGTCGTTCAGCAACAACCCATTGGCTTTCGCCAACGGTTTGGTTCCGAACAACACCATCGGTATCAATTCGACCGCAATGAATGTTGAAAACGATTCCACCAAGTTGATCTATATGACCCCGTCTTTCAACGGTTTCAGCTTGGCTGTTTCGTATGCTCCTGATGCAAGCAAGAGCGGTTCGAACAACGGTGGCTTGACCCCGACTGACAACACTGCCGGTCAAAACTCGAAAGCGTACTCGATCGCCGGTTCTTACGATGGCAAATTTGACAACGTCAAAGTACAAGCATCGTTGGGCTACACTGGCTCGAACAACGAAGGCACTGGCGCTGGCAACGACGACGTCGATGCATGGCAAGCTGGTTTGGGCGTTGGTTTCGGCGCCTTCAACGTTGGTGGTTCTTATGGCGTGTTGAAAAACGCGTTGAACACCGGTCGTGGCGATGTAAGCACCTATGAATTGGGTGGTACCTATGGCACTGGCCCGTACACCGTTGGCTTGAACTGGAGCCGTGGCAAGTATGAATTCAGCAACACCCAAGAGCCGGAATTGAACACCTTCATGGTTTCGGGTTCCTACGCGATGGGCCCTGGCATCACCTTGGATGCAGCCGTTTCGTACGACCAATATGACAACGACGGTAACACCGCGATCAGCGCTGGCAACGCCACCGCCGATTACGATTCTACCTCGATCATGGTTGGTTCTTCGATCAAGTTCTAGTTTGATCGGATAATAAATCGGGAAAGGCGGGCCGTTTGGCCCGCCTTTTTCTTTGCCGGTGAACAGTAGACAGTGGACGGTGGACGGTGGACAGTAAAACTTTTGCGGAAACACCGTTCACCGTTCACTGTAACCGCCCAGCCACAACACTGTGACACCAAATGGGGATAAGTTCGAAAATCCTCCCATTCACTGTAAGGAATCTGTAAATTCCACCCTGTAAGCCCGGAATGACCGCGGCGAACAATTTTTGTTTTTCTTTTAACATGCAACGGAGAAAATGATGAAAAAATTTATTTTTGCCGCCCTGGCCGCCGTGATGGCGTTCAGCGCAGCGCCCGCAGCCCAAGCCGCCGCTAGCGGCGTTAAATTGGGCGTTGGCGGTTACTACAAAGCCGGTATGGGCTTTATCGCCAGCGACGATGACAACGCGCAAAACCCCCAAGCTCGCGACCGCCGCAGCCATGCCATCAAACAAGACGTCGAAATCTGGTTCACCGGCGAAACCAAATTGGATAACGGCCTGACCGTGGGTGCGTATATCGAACTCGAAGGCGCCACCACTGCCGCCGCTGGTTCGGGCAATGGCCAGGTTGATGACACGATGATGTTCATCAAAGGCAGCTTTGGCGAAGTGCGCGTCGGTGATACCGATGACGCGCGTATCCTGAAATCCGTAACCGGCCCGCGCGCCAGCAACGTATTTAACGCCGATCATTTGACTGGCGAATTCCTGTCGTTCAGCAACAATCCGCTGACCGGCTTGACCAGCTATGCCAACAACAATTCGGGCGCCAATAGCACGATTCAATATGTAGACCCATCGGGCACCAAGGTGATTTATCTCTCGCCTTCGTTTAACGGCTTCTCGTTCGGTGCATCGTATACCCCCGATGCCACTTCGGATCGCACCAACCAAGGCGGCTTGACCCCGCAAGACAACAATGTCGGCGACAATTCCGAAGCCTATTCGGTGGCCGTGGCCTATGAAGGTAAATTCAGCGGTAACGTCAATGTTGGCGCTTCGGTCGGTTACACTGGTTCCAACAACGAAGCGAATAACGTCGATGATGTCGAAGCCTGGCAAGCGGGCTTGAATGTTGGCTTTGGCCAATTCGCCCTAGGCGGCGCCTATAGCCAGTTGAAAAACGGCCTGGGTGACGATTTGGATGTCAATGTTTATGGCGTAAGCGGCACCTATAACACCGGCCCCTATACCGTTGGCTTGGGCTGGACCCGTGGCGATTACGAAGTCACCACCACCCGTAACCCAACCTTGGATACCCTGACCTTGTCGGGCGCTTATGCCGTGGGCCCTGGTATCACCTTGGATGCAGCCGTCTCGTACAACACCTATGACAATGATGGCAACACCGCCATTGGCTCGGGCTTGACCGCGACCGGCGATTATGATTCGACCGCGATTATGGTCGGATCGGTAATCAGCTTCTAGTCAGCGATTATTCGTAAATGAAAGGGCGGTGGCGCAAGTCACCGCCTTTTTTTTAGAGGTTCGGGCACGCGCCGCCCGGTGGTGGCGGAAGTTCTTCTTTACGCTTGCCGCTTTCCGCTTTACGCTAATGCCCATGACCGACATCGTCGCCAATTTACAAACTCTCCGCAGCCAACTGGGCCACGCGAAGCTTTGCGCCGTCAGCAAAGGGCAGGGGGCAGAGCGTATTAAAACCGCGCTACAGGCCGGGCAGCGCTTATTCGGTGAAAACCGCGTCCAGGAAGGGGCGGAAAAATTTCCCCAACTGCGCGTCGAGTTTCCGGATTTGCGGCTGCATCTCATCGGCCCGTTGCAGACGAACAAAGTTAAACCGGCGTTGGAAAATTTTGATGCGATTCAAACTATCGATCGGCCCGAATTGCTGCAAAAAATTCTGCGTTACCCGGAATTATTGCCGGGCAAAGAATTTTTCATTCAGGTCAATATCGCCCGCGAGCCGCAAAAATCCGGCGTTCTGCCCGATGCGGCGGATGATTTGATTCTGGCCGCCAAAGCCGCGCTGGGCGCAGCGTTGGTGGGGTTGATGACCATTCCCCCGCAGGCGGGCGATCCCACCCCGCATTTTTTGGCGCTGGCGGCTTTGGCCAAAAAACACGGCCTTGGGCAATTATCGATGGGCATGTCGGGTGATTACATGACCGCCATTCGTTGTGGCGCAACGATGGTGCGGATTGGTAGCGGCGTTTTTGGAAGTCGTTAGTTGTCAGTCGTGAGAATAAAGCAGCATTATGATTACTTTCGACTAACGACTCACTACTAACGACTAATAAATCTCCACCCACGCCGGCTCGGGCAACAACTGCAACACCGCCAACAAATCCTCCCGCGCCATCGCTACGCAACCGGCGGTAGGACGGTTGTCACCGTGATTGA
>Ga0315901_10001592_pt1 | contig 32675 bp, 25 predicted proteins | sample LakEriMetagenome_10_FD_203761 | JGI IMG/M metagenome (GOLD analysis project Ga0315901, IMG submission 203761) | Freshwater fungal communities from buoy surface, Lake Erie, Ohio, United States - Buoy 2 MA116 | ecosystem: Environmental > Aquatic > Freshwater > Lake | place: USA: Lake Erie, Ohio...
GTTTTGGCTGTGCTGATAGCGGCGGGGAAATACCGGATCCCATTCCGAACTCCGAAGTCAAGCCCGCCTGCGGCAATGGTACTGCAGTCTTAACTGTGGGAGAGTAGCTCGGTGCAGCCTTTTTATTTCGAATCCCCGAGGATGTCTGTCCTCGGGGATTTTTGTTTTTTCGGTAATATTTCCCCAGTCAGAAATCAAACACAGGTCCCGAGGATGTTCTTGTCGAAGAGAACAGTTTCGTAAAATTCCGGCTCGGAAAATTTTAGCTATCCACTTTTTCAAGAAGCGCCGAAAATCCCTTCAGGAGAGGTGATTTATATTAATTTCGAGCATGGTTCAGTGCTGAGAAGGGACATTAAATCCGTGGCAAAAAAGCATGAGCAAATTGCTGCTTGATTTTCGACAATTAGCTTTTCGTTTGCTGGTGCTGTTGCTTGCCATGGCATCAGGTCAATTTGCGCACTCAAAAATTATTCGACTTAAGAAAAGCGACGGAGAGCAGCGAAAGAGTTTGATGGTGCGCCCTCAAAGTATTTCACTTTCGATAGTTGTTGATCAGGCGATAAATCGGTCCCGTGTGTGCGATAGATTTTCACAAGTTTTGATGGGCCGTCAGGCACCATGGGGGCGTGAGCTAGGAACCGTGACAGGTTGCTTCAGCACAGGCTCTGAACCACTTTTCTTTAGAAATTTGTTTGATTGGCGTGTCTATCTGAAGCAAGTGAATCAACGATTCTTTAACATCGAAGTGTGTCGTCCTTTGGTCGATTTGAGTGTCAGTGAAAAGATATGCACTTCGAGCTTGAATGTGGCTCATTATGGCAACCTTGGATTTCTGGAAGATGAGAAGTTTCTGTTGCTGGCTGCGGCGGGTCTCATTGAGCAGTCCCCATTCATTTCTTCGCCCATGAAGGGTTTTGAAACTCTCGAGCTTATCGACAACCGTCTTCCTACTGAATTGAAGAAATCATTGATTGCGAGATCTGTATTTATTAAGTTCTCAAAAAGTGCGAAAAAGATAAGATTTTTGGAGCCAAAATTCGATTTTGGCAGACTTGCCTATACAAGCTTCAGTTACAAGAACAAAGACAGAAAAGATATTTATCAACAGCGCATATCAGATTATATTGCAGTCAATTATTCTGATTTAGCAAAACCCAGAGAATCCCTTCGCCTGAAATTTTCAGCTCGCTCGAATCAATCGAGGGCAATGCAGGACGTGCCGTTTCGGAGTCAGTCTCAAAGTTCTCTAAGTCAAAGAAAGAGTGTAGTGGAGCCGTGGCCTTCTGCCACTTGCGAGCAAAAGACTCCTGTCCAAGTTGGCGTTGAAATTTCCGATGATATTTTTACCCCGCAGACATGCGATCTGCTAAAAACATTGATGACTTCGAAACGCAGTCCATGGCAATTACAACATGCCGAATTTAAAGGGTGCGGTCGTCAGTCCTTGATGTCAAAAGATCGCTTTGCAAGCTTAAACCATTGGAAAATTGCAATCGAAAAACGGCGAAGTGGTATTAAAGCTTCTATCTGTCGACCGATTGATGTGACGTCCATTGGACAGTTTTCTTGCTACGGAAATTTTGAAATTGGTATGAACAGTGACGGCAAGTCCGAGTCGCCATTGGTTAGGGAGGACTTTCTCAAGCTGCTTCTTGCGGGACTGTTCGAGCATGCTCCGGTCGTGGCCTTTGCCCCCGCGTCTTTATTATCACCGGGCTCGGCCGATTCTGATTTACCGGGCGATTTGCGTCGTCCACTGACCTTTCGTCCAGTGAGACTCACTTATGTTGAAAGCGGTCGTCTTTTTCTATTGACCGATATCCGATCGAAAACTTTGACTGGATGCCAGCAGCGCTCACAGGGAGTGCTATGGTCGAGGTTGCGTGGCGAGCGTGCACGAAGTCGTGAGTTTATAGATGCACTACAGAGAACTGCTTTAGATTTTGATCGCAAAACAGCACCGATGGGTCCGTTAAAACCAGCCGCTCCAACCGTCGAGAAGAAAGATCCTTCGCTGCTGTCGGAGATCATCAGTTCGCCTTTCTCCCTGAGTGCGCGACCACTCGGGAATCCAACCTCGAATTCCCCGATGTCATCGAAACCCTCAGCAGTGATCGAGCAGAAGCTGCCAGTAGTGGTTGAGCCAAAGACGCCAGTATTTGCCGTTCCTCCAGCTCTGCCTGAATCGAAGTCTTCTGCGCCAGTGATTGAGGAATTTTCACACAAGACGAAAAAAATTCCGACAGACAGTGCTGCTGACAGGGGTGTTGTGAGAAAAACCGATCCGCCGCCGGCTGTTGAGAGCTTGCCGCCATCTGGCTTAGAAAACCCCAAGACACGTTCCGAGATGATTCGACCCGCGGGCAAAGAATTAGCAGTGGTTCGAAAGGATTCTCAGTTACCTCGTTCAACGACAGAAAAAAACCTGCCCATTCAGAAAAATTTGCAAATTGAATCGTGGACTGACACGAGTCTCAAGATTGATGGACTTTTGATCCAAAGGGAACTCAGAAATCGGCTGCCTGCATATTATAGTCTCGGATTTGAAAGTAGCTTTTTAAAGACAAGTCTCTTCGATGTCGGTGTTTCTGCAAATTATCGAAAGTCCTTTTTTGCTCAGGATTACGAGAATGATTTGGATACCGAATCGGGAGATGATGCAACATTAAACCAAAGCATTCTTGTGACAGGAGATCGGACCGAATCGGTTCTTGGACTTTATTTTTTGTCTGGATTTAGCTTGGCCAGCGAAAGAGTGAGAGTGAATTCCAAGTTGCGGTTAGGCCTTGCAAGCATGTCGTCGCACTGGGATTTGGATCCGCGCGTTTATGTGAGGGCTATTGGTCAAGCAGATGGTTCTGCTGCCTTTGTGGGTGCTAGTGTCTCGTTGTTGCCAGGGCAAAGAATGGGTGGCTTTGTGACAGACCTGACAGCCGATTTTTTGCAGGGAGAACGTTTGAGTGGTGCTACGTATTCACTTTCTTCAGGTTGGCGATTTTTGCGTGTTCCCTGGTTCAGCCGATTGCAAACTTTTTCGAAATTGAGGTTCGACTTGCTACTCAGTGTTTATAGTATTGCTCTGACGTCTGCGAATCTCATTGATGGTCAGAGAGATACTGTGAAGAGTTTGTCCGCTGGATTTGGAACTCGCATTAGCTTTGATTTCGACCAGAGTATTGCTGAAGCAACTGAATCGCCCAATCCCTCGAACCTCGCGAAGCGGTAAATTCTGGGGCGTGCGCATTGCATTCCGAAATCTGACCCTCGTTGTTTTCATGCGAGTCAGGTATTTTTTTTCAAGGCTCTTTCCGAACTCTTTTCACGAGCGGTCTGCAAAAGGGTCAAAATGGTTAAGGGCCAAAAGTTGCTGTGAACATTGATCGTTGGCGTGCCAAAGGGACTTGGCATTCAATTCCAATTCTTTCCTGTTGACAGCGCCTCTCTGCGCGATTAGGAACGGGGCTCTGGTGGGGCTCGTAGCTCAGTTGGTAGAGCAAAAGACTTTTAATCTTTTGGTCCCCGGTTCGAGTCCGGGCGGGCTCACCATCCAAAAACCTCGACGAACGTCGGGGTTTTTTTGTAACTTGCGAACATTTCCTTACTTATTTTCTTTTCAAATCATACAGCAAAACCCTTGCAAGGTATGGATTGCATGCTATAAGGGCCCCTCTGTTTAACCGTGTGATGTCAGGTAAAGGGCAAACATATGGCAAAGCCAAAAAAACGGACCGTAAAGATCCGTGCTGCCGGTGGAAAAAAAGCACCGTCCAGCAAGAAAATTAAGACCAAGCGCGCTGCTGCAAAGCGCTATAAGGTGACAGGTTCAGGCAAGGTGAAGGTTCCTCACCAAGGAAAGCAACATCTCACCGGACAAAAGTCCCGCTCTCGCAAAAATCGCTTGAAGAAGGCGAAGATTATGCGCGCTGAGAATATGTTGCTGGTCAAGCGCTGCCTGCCTAACAGCGGGCTCTAATCGCATTCAATGCGCCTTGGGCGCAGATCCGTAGTTGTGGTCTGTATTTGAGGTTGCTCGGTTGATGTTCTGTCTCAACCGGTATCCCGGATTGCAAAGTCCCTCAGGTGAGGGCTCCGGTTATCGAGGAAAGGAAGGTACCCATGGCTCGCGCCAAACGTGGATTTAAACTCCGTCGTCGTCACAAGAAAATTCTGAAACTGGCGAAAGGCTATCGCGGATCGCGTTCAAAAACCTATCGCGTCGCGGTGAAAATCGTTCGCAAGGGTCTCGAATATGCATACCGCGACCGTAAGGTAAAGAAACGCGAATTCCGTTCGCTGTGGATCGCGCGTTTGAACGCAGCCTCCCGTGCACACGGTTTGCCCTACAGCAAGTTCATGAACGGCATTAAGAAGGCTCAGGTTGGTTTGAACCGCAAACAGTTGTCTGAGCTGGCGATTCATGATGCAGCGGCATTCAGTGCTGTGATTGAAAAGGTCAAGACAGTTCTTGCAAAGTAAGTTTTGTTGAGTAGTTTACGTTTTCACTTCGTCGGGGCGTGGCGCAGCCTGGCTAGCGCACTTGCTTGGGGTGCAAGTGGTCGCAGGTTCAAATCCTGTCGCCCCGACCATTTTCTCTCACTGAGATACCGGCAAATCCCTTTGATTAGGTTCCTCTCTCGTGGGTAGGTGTGTTTTATGAAGCATCCAGATTTGGCTTTCTTTGAATCGAAGTTTCTCCGTAAGAACACTCTTCCTGATTTCCGGGCCGGAGATACTGTCTCTGTTCTCGTGAAAATTGCGGAAGGTACGAACAAGGACGGCTCTGCAAAGTTTCGTTTGCAGGCGTTTGAGGGCACTGTCATTCGTTACCGCAAGGGAACGACAAACAGCACCTTCATGGTTCGTAAGATTTCAGCCGGTGGCATTGGCGTTGACAGGACATTCTTCACTCATTCGCCGCTGATTGATCGGGTTGAAGTCAAGGCACGTGGTAAAGTGCGTAAGTCTCGCATTTACTACATCAAGAAACTCAAGGGCAAAGCTGCTCGTATTACGAGCCGCTACCTGGGCAACTCAGAGTCCGTCTAAACCCGGGCTCGTGTTATTGTCTCGTTCGTGACAGCTTGAAGATTCTTTTTTCACACCGTATTGGCGTCAATACGGTGTGTTTGTTTCTGGTGGCGTGTGAAAGTGGATGCTTTTTTTGACGTCGCCCAAAAAAAAGTCGGCGCCTTTGACGAGGTCTTGAAAAGCTTTGATGGCCTCGTCTTTCTTTTCAAAGTCTATGTGTGCTTCGCGATATTCTCCAAGCTCAACATGTGTATATTTAATAATGACGCGGTATTTTTTGCCAAATGTTTTTACAATGTCTACGTGATTAGCATTAAATCCGTGAGCTTCCGCTGTGATTGACGGCAGAAATGCGAACCAAATTGCGAATATTAGTGAAGAGATTTTTACAACGTTTCTGTTAAGTCCCCATGCCTTGATGGGCGCGTTGGCACTGACCTTTATTTCGCGCAGCCATGTTTTGTGAATTTGATCATTCTTGTTCATTGCAATTTTTCAGCTCTCATTGGAAATACTTGCTGTTCGTATCGGCTTTTGTGTCGTCATGCGTTAAGACGGGAGTCGGGCTCTGTCGAATCATTGACTCACTCTCGACGCCGGAATTGTAAGGCTGGCATAAACTGATTCCACCGAGGTTGCATTCACCATAGGCAAATAGAGGTGATGTGTGCAGAATTTTCAGAATTTTGTTTTTCGATTGATTGATTATTGGGGTCAGTTCGGCTGCTTATGGTCACAGCCCTATGATGCGGCTATGGGAGCGGGGACATTTCACCCGCACACCTTTTTAAAGGGTCTTGGACCCGAACCGTGGCGCAGTGTCTACGTGCAGCCGTGTCGTCGTCCAGTGGATGGTCGTTATGGTGAAAGCCCCTATCGTTTTCAGCACTACTACCAATTGCAGGTTTTTTTGAAGCCGGCCCCTGCAGATATTGTTGACGTCTTTTTGCGTTCGCTCGAGCACATCGGCATTCGTCTTCAGGACAATGACATTTCGCTGCTTGAGGATGACTGGAAGGGCCCGACGCTCGGCGCTTGGGGGCTGGGTTGGGAAGTGCGTGCTAACGGTCAGGAAGTCACGCAGTTTACGTACTTCCAGCAGCTGGGTGGTTTGGATCTTGATGTCGTATCGGGCGAAATTACGTATGGACTTGAGCGGCTGTATATGTATGCCACGGGTCTCAAGAGCGCGCTCGAAATTCCATACAATAATCACTTTTCCTATGGCGATATCTTCAAACAAAATGAGTTTGAATTTTCGCATTTTAATTTCAAGACAGCAGATGTGGATCAGCTCTTTTCGCTTTTTGCGGTCTGTGAAGAGAAGGTAAAAGAGCTATGCGGTCTGAACTTGGTGTTACCTGCATATGATTTTGTTTTGCAGGCTTCTCATGCATTTAATTTGTTGGATGCGCGAGGTGCGATTTCGGTAAGTGAGCGCCAGCGTTACATTGGCCGCGTGCGTGAATGTGCTCGTCTCTGTGCGGCTGCGTATTGTGCCGAGCGGGCGAAGATCGGTTTTCCGATGATGACCCGTCTGCCGTCCGATCCGCGCTTGCCGTTTTTTGGAGGACCGACCAGTGACGTTCCACAGGATCAAAAAAGCATTCATTTGAGCTCACAAGCCAATCACACAAAAGCTGCGCACACGGACAGCATTCAATCGATCCACTCTGATAATGCAAACACCGTGTCCCTGTGTGTTGAGCTTGGTGTTGAAGAGATGCCACCCTCTTTTCAGACAGCTGCGAGTGAACAGCTTGAAGCGGCCTTGAAAGCCTGGAAAACAAATATCAATGAGCGTTTTGCATTAGTACCAGAATTTGTGAAGCAAATGTCACAAATTGATTCCAAGATTCTCATATCGGCACGACGGCTTGTATTGCTGTGTGATCATCTTCCGGCAGTTGAACCAACAGTGACCCGTGAGTTTTGGGGTCCAGCACAGCGCATTGCGCGCGCAGCGGATGGCAGTTTGACACCCGCAGCTCTGGGCTTTGCGAAAAAGCAGGGTCTAGAAGTCTCTGCACTGCAATGGAAAGAAAAACCGGACGGGATTTTTCTCTATGGAGCAAAAGAGGAGCTCGGCGGTTCATTGCCTGATCTTCTGGCCCGAGAATTTGTCCTTTGGTGCCAAAAAATAGAATCCGGTCTGAAGATGAAGTGGATTGTCGAAGAAGGTGCCACTCCTTTTGTTCGACCTGTGCGTTGGATCTGCGCACTTGCCAATGATCGCATCATAAAACTTGAAGCGTTTGGATTGACGGCTTCCAATAAAACATTTGGGCAGCGGATTCTTCATCCGTATCCAGTGACAGTCTCGCATGCCCGTGACTATTTGAAAGCACTTGCCCCTTTGGATGTGATGCCGTCAAGACAGCAGCGCATCGAGTTTATTCAGGGCCAAGCCTCACGGATTGCCGAATCGGTCGGTGGAACGATGAGCTCCGATATTGATGGGCTGATTGAAAAAGTGGCTGGGCTCTCTGAGTGCCCACAGGTCTTTTTGGGTCACATTCCGGAAAAGTTTATGCGTCTGCCCGAGCGTCTCATCACGAGTGTTTTGCGTGAACACATGAATTATTTATCCGTCGCTCATCCGCAGACCGGACAAGCGATGCCCTATTATATCGGTATTGCCGGTTACCCCTGCGCGAAAATGGAAAGCATGATCGAAGCAACAGCGACGGTTGTGTCGGGACGCTTGGATGATGGTGCGTTTTATTTTGACGGCGATTTAAAAACACCTTTGCATCATTTTTTTGAAAGACTCGACAGCCAATTGTTTCAGGCGGGCATGGGGACGTTGAAAGATAAATCCATGCGTGTTTCTGAGCTGGCAAAGTATTTTGCAAAAGCAACTGTGGATGCAAGGCATTCTTCGCGAGTTCTGAAAGACCAGACGAATGCCTCTGACTCTCAGGGGAATTCTACAAATGATCTCATTGAAGCCGCTGAGGTCGCGGGGCTTTACTGCAAAGCAGATTTGAAGTCAGGGTGCGTCCAGGAATTTCCGGATGAGATGCAGGGTCTTATGGGCGGATTTCTGGTCCGTGAGCAAAAGCTTTTTGGCGCCAATTGCGAGCGTGTTGCTGCAGCGATTGCTGAACACTATGCTCCCGTGGGAGCCTCCGCCGATCTGCCCAAGACGGAGCTAGGAAAAATATTGAGCTTGGCAGATAGGTTGGATTCACTGACGGTTCTGATTGGTCACGGGACTGATGTAAAGGGTAACAAAGATCCCTTTGCTTTGCGGCGAACGGCTCTGGCAATTTTGCGCCTTCTCGGAGCCGATGGGGCTTTACCGGCTGTTCATCTGAGCCTTTCGGATTGTATTCAGGCGGCCCTTCGGGTCAGCAATTCAACGGGCATGACCTTGCTAGGGGATACAGAAGAGAAAATTTTTCAGTTCATCTTGGCTCGACTCAAAGCTCTTTGGCGCACGCAATATGATCCGGGTGCCGTCGAGGCTATTTGTGCGCGTGTGCGGACTCAAACCATTGCCTCCTCTTTGGACTGGGTCAAGGCCACGAGCCGGGCGCTCGCTCGTCGTGAAGGCGAGTTTGACTCTGCGTTGGCGCTTGCGATGGTGCCCTACAAGAGATGTCGAACCTTGACTGAAGATTTGCTCAAGAGTGGTGATTGGCCGTCGGTTGAAACGAACCACTTTGTTGAAGAGGAAGAGAGGAATTTGTTCGAGGCCTTGGAACGTGCAGAAGCCGATGGTCATGATTTGCTGCAGGGAAATGAGTGTGAACGCTATTTGCAGCTGCTTGCCGAGTTGAGACACCCGATGGCTGAATTTTTTGACAAGGTGCTTGTCAACGCGCCTGATTTCAAAATCAAACAGAACAGGTTGGCCGTGTTGCTTCGAGTGCGGCGGCTATACGACACAGTCGCTGATTTTTCCTTAGTTCAGGTTGCAGGACATGGCTGAGAGATGGGATAAAAATCGATGGGAGTTTGCAATTTTCGGTCGCACCGAAGTTGTCGATTCGCATTGTCCGATTGCATTGACCATAGGAAATTTTGATGGTGTTCATCGCGGCCACCAGCACGTCATTCAAACGCTCAAGCAGTTTTCGGATGGCCTTCCTTTGGTCGCACTCACCTTTGATCCACATCCTGCAAATGTCCTGTTTCCTTCTTTGACAAAGCCTGCCATCGAACCTTTAACAGAAAGGGTTCAGATGCTCCTTCGGTTGGGGCTCGATGCGGTTGTCGTTCAAAAATTTACGCCGGAGTTTGCACAATTATCTGCTGATGAATTTATTTCAGAATATTTATTGAAAAATTTAGGCGTCAGTAAAGCCGTTATTGGTTTTGATTTTTGTTACGGAACTCAGCGGCAGGGTGATTGGGAGCATTTTGAAGCGGCAGGCAAAAAATTTGGATTTGCTGCTCGGCGTGCCGAGCCTTTGTCAGTTGATGGCGCTCCTGTGTCATCCTCACGGATCCGCGCCGCTGTGCAGTCTGCGGAATTTTCATTGGCTGAAAGGCTTTTGGGTCGTCCTTTTGCGCTGACGGGGAGGGTCGTGAAAGGCGATCAACGAGGCCGCGAAATGGGTTTTCCCACAGCTAATTTGGGATTTGAACATGATTTGCCTCTGCTTCCACCTTTTGGTGTCTATGCAGCGAACGTTTCCATTGTTGATGGAGAAAGTTCACATCAGCTCCCAAACCTGCTTCGTGGAGTGATGAATTGTGGGGTCCGACCCACGATTGCCTCTGGGCTGAAGCTGCAAATTGAGACTCATATTTTGGATTTTTCTGGCGATATTTACGGGAAGAAAATTATTTTTCAGCCGCAGAAGTTTATTCGTACTGAAATGAAATTTTCTGGTCTTGAACAGCTGAAGATGCAGATTCAAAATGACGTGCGTGAGGCACGGAATTTTTTTGGAGTGTAGTGCAATGGCAACGGTTCATTTGGTTTTGGTCCGACATGCCGAAGCAATGGAAGGGTCATTGTTTGGAGATGATTCTCAGCGTCCTTTGACTCAGCGTGGGCAACGTGACGCTCATGTCGTGGGACGGCTGCGCCGTATGATGGCCATTCCTTCTCCGGATATTGTCTTTACGAGCGGGTTTGAGCGGGCTGAACAGACGATGGAGCGGGTGCTCGAAGGGGTTCCGTTGCGCGTGATTCGCGATCAAAACTTTTCTCCTGAAGGCTCCGTGAAGCTTGGCTGGGAAATGATTTTGCGGGAAGCGCGAGAACCGCACGGTCAGGACAAGTCTCAGTCAAACTCGGCGGGTTCTGCAGAGCATTTGAAGTCCATCTGGATTGTCGGTCACAATCCCAATATCGAACGATTGCTGGGTCTTATTTTGCCCGACTATGCCGTTGTCCTTAGGCCCATTCGCAAGTGTTCGTTGGTCTGGATTAAGTTGCGCGATGTGGAAACACACTCACCTGTACCTGAGCTTCTCGCCTACCTTCCCCGTCCATCTGAAGAACGGGCATAAATTTCCCAGATTTTTTTTGATGCAGAAAAGATGTCCTCATCAGTTGGAATCTGTCGCCTGTATTGTTTTCTAAGTTCTACGCATTGTGTGCAAACTTTTTGAGACAAAAAACAATGGCGTCTCGTCGCATCGCACAACCAAGCGGAAAGCAAAGAAAGAAAACTGTTGGTCAAGTCTTGAACCGCAGTGAAGGAAGAGTATTTAGAAAAAAAACTTCATCTCCGCGTTCACTCGATGATCCTGAATTGTACCTCAACCGAGAGCTGGCATGGCTTTCCTTCAATGATCGGGTGCTTAAAGAAGCAGAGAGCCGCGATGTTCCGCTGGTTGAGCGCATCAAATTTTTGTCGATTTTCAGTTCTAACCTCGATGAATTTTTTATGGTGCGGCTGTCGGGTTTATTTAAGCTGCTAGAACATCAAGAGACGGATCGGACTATTGAGACTCATGCACAGCGCGACCAGGATGCCGAGGAAACACTGGATGAAGTTTCAATTTACATCCGGCGGCAATTGAAGCGCGCCTATGCGACGTTTCAAGGAAATTTTCTCCCTCAGTTATCGACCGAGGGAGTTTCATTACTTCGGGTTCAGGATTTGACGCGGACAGAGCTTGAACGTTTGGACACTATGTTTGAGCGCCAAATTTTTCCGATCCTCACACCCTTGGCGGTTGATCCCGCTCACCCCTTCCCGTTTCTCTCAAACCTATCTTTGTATCTGGCGGTCACGTTTAAAGACTTGGGCGACAACGGCGAGCCGCTCCTTGCTTTTGTGGAAGTGCCATCAAAGCTTCCAAGATTTATGTCTATTCCTTCGCCGGCGCGTGAGCATCGGTTTGTTGTTCTAGAAGACATCATTCGTAGGCATTTAGACAAGCTCTTTCCTTGGAGCGAGGTTGAGGATGCTTTTGTATTTCGAGTGACTCGAAATTTGGACTATGAGCTTCTTGAAGGCGAAGTCAAAGATCTGATGAAGTCTATAGAGCTTGAGCTGAAAGATCGTGCTCAACGTTTTGTGGTTCGTCTTGAGGTTGAGCAAACCATGCCGGAACGGCTGCGCTCTCAATTGAGGAGTCAACTGGAACTCGAACATGGGGATGTTTACGAATGTTCCAGCCTCCTGAATCTGCGCGATTTGATCAACCTCACAAAAATCGAGTTCAGATCATCTCTGCGTGACAGCGCATTTAATCCAAAAATAAATCACCGGCTCAGTGAGGACAGGGATATTTTTGATGTCATTCGCGAGCGGGATATTCTCTTGCACCATCCGTATGAAAGTTTTTCGAGTGTTTTGGAGTTTTTGGATCGTGCGGCCGAAGATTCAAACGTGCTTGCAATTAAGCAGACACTTTACAGGATTGGTGGTGACTCTCCGGTTATTGACGCGCTTGTGAAAGCAGCCGAAAAGGGTAAACAAGTCACGGCCGTCGTTGAACTCAAGGCTCGTTTTGATGAGGTCAATAATATTGCCTGGGCACGCCGTCTCGAGCGCGCAGGAGCACATGTTGTATTTGGCTTCGTGGGACTTAAAACTCATGCCAAATGCGCATTAGTTGTGCGCCGGGAGGGGCAGCATCTGCAAAGATATGCTCATTTGTCGACTGGCAACTACAACAGCTCGACAGCGCGTATTTATACAGATTTTGGCATGCTCACGGCCAACGATGCGTTGACGAGTGACCTTGCCAAGCTCTTTAATTTGCTCACTGGATTTAATCTGCTGGCCTCAGAGGCAAAGCTGTCAAAGCTGCATGGGGGCCCGGACTTCGAGACTATTAGAGTGGCGCCGTTTGGTCTTCGCAATTTTTTTATTGACATGATTCGCAATGAAATTGCTGCACATCAATTACATGGCCAAGGTTATATTGTTGCTAAGATGAATTCATTGACAGATGCGGAGCTCATCAAAGTTCTTTACGAAGCGAGCAATGCCGGAGTCAGGATCGACTTGATTGTTCGTGGCGTGTGTGTTTTGAGGCCGCGTGTTCGCGGTGTCTCAGATAATATCAGGGTAATTTCAATCATTGATAGATTTTTGGAACACTCACGAATTTTTTTCTTTAACAATGGCGGCGATTCACGGGTTTTTTTGGGCAGCGCAGATTTTATGCCGCGCAATATGGATCGAAGGATTGAGGTTGTATGGCCTGTCATGGACGATCAGTTGAAGGCGAAGGTAATAGATGTTCTTGTCCATAGTTTGAGTGATACGACAAAGTCTCACGTCATGAAGGAAGACGGCACATACATGCAAAATTCGTCATTGCGGCAAAAGGCCTTTCGCTCGCAGGAACGGTTGATAGACTACGCGCGTCTGGAGAATTCCCAACCCCCGCGGCTTCGTCAGTCCCTCAGGATGCTCGACAGTTTGATTCTGCGTCCGCATGGACAGGAGTCCTCATCTGAGCGGAAACAAAAATAATGCGAACTCTGGCGGCAATCGATATTGGCTCCAACAGTACACATCTGCTGATTGTAGAAGTTGGCAGCGATGGCTCATTTCGTGTGCTTGAGTCAGCAAAAGAGCAAACACGCTTGGCTGCGGATCTTGACGATCGTCTGATGTTCGATGCACAGGCTTTGAACAAGATGGTGGTCGTTCTTAAAAAGATGCGTGATATGGCTTCCCGCTATCAAGCGCAAATCAGATGCGTGGCCACGCACGCCCTGCGAGAGGCACGCAATGGCAGCGAATTTGCCAATCGACTGTCTCGCAGATTGGCTATGCCCATTGACATTGTGTCAGGTCAGGAAGAGGCGAGACTTGTGTCGCTCGGGGTTCGTTTTGGATTGCCTCTTTCCTCTCAGCCCACGCTGATTGTTGACGTTGGCGGAGGTTCCACGGAAATCGTCGTGTGTCAGCGCGATGAAGTTCTCTTCGCAACTTCTCTAAAATTGGGCGCTGTCAGACTGACGCAGAAATTTTTGAAGTCTGATCCATTTTCAGACGGAGACCTGAGAGCGCTTGAAGGCTATGTGCTCAGTCGTCTTGAACCCGTCTGCCACGAGATCAAGCGGTTGGGTTTTGAAAGTGCGGTGGGCAGTTCGGGCACCATCAAGTCGTTGCAGAGTTTATCGATGGCGTCGCACAGTGCCGAGCTGCCAAAGAGTCTGCATGGTACCCAGTTGTCTTTGGGTGATCTGCTGGAAGTTTATCAAACGTTGTGCCGCAACAAATCTGTTCAAGAGCGCCGGATGCTTGCCAATATGGATGCCAAACGCGCTGATATCATTGTTGCGGGTGCAGTTGTCTTGAAAATTTTGGGAGAGCTTTGTGGCGTTAGGTCGTATCAGATCTCAGAAACCGCGCTGCGCGAAGGAATTGTTGTTGACACTTTGGCGCGTGAGTTTTCCTGGCTGAGGGGTGAGTCAGGCGATGTCCGCTGGCAAAACGTGCGAGCTTACGGTGCTCGCATGCACTTGGATGAGCCCCATGCATGGCATATAACGAATTTAACGATGTCACTGTTTGATTCCATGGAATTCAGGCCTTCGCTCGGAGGGTCTTGGCGCGAGTTGCTGCGTTGTGCCGCTTATCTTCACGAATGTGGTAAATTTATAAACCTCAGCGGTTTTCATAAGCATGGTGACTATCTTATCCGCAATAGCGCGATGATGGGCTTTAGTCGGAAAGAGCTCGATGCCATTGGTGCGCTGGTTCGCTTTCATCGAAAGAGAACGCCTCGTGCGGATGACGATTGTTTTGAAAACATGGATCCTCACGATATTTTGAACATCAAAAAACTCTCCTCATTGCTGAGGCTGGCTGTGAGCCTCGATCGAGGTCGTCTGGGCCGTATCCGCGGAGTGAAGTTGTCCACTGTGCGGGCTGGTCAAGCTGTTTTGACGGTGTCGATCGCAGAGCATTCCGATGCCGGCATTGAGCTTTACGAATTGAATTGCGAAAAAGGCCCCTTTGAGACAGCTTTTGACGTTAAGCTGGAGGTCCGACGTGGGGACTCCGCCGAGATCAGATGATCGGGGAATTTGATTGCGTTCATTCTTTCGTTAAGGGAAATCCCTTTTGTTGAAAACAGAGGCGACAGACGCTTGACGCAGTGTAAAAAAGAAGTAGTGGATTCTGGGAATTGAACAGCCGAAGATAAGACTCGGCGTGGCTCTTGACGCTAAATTTCTCCAGGATGGAGGGGCGTTTTTTGTGAAAGGCAGTGCTCGGCTTTTCCAAAATGACCGGGTGATGTTGAGGAAGTCTGCTAAAACTGCTTGGTTTTGGCGGTGTATCTTCGTGTCTGCCGTTGCAAATTCTGTTGGCGCCGCTGCTGATTTTGACGTGCAAAGCCAACATGTGTGGTCGGGTGTGCAGGACAATATCGATTTTCATGGTGATCGAGCATTGACTTCGATGACTGCGCCATTGCATCGCGAGATCGAACTGCCAGAAGCCGAAGAAAAAGCTGTTCAACGGCCTTCGTCAGCGGGTTCCAATCGTTCACATCTTGCCGCTGATGAGAGAGTTCTCTCGACAATAAAAGGAACTGCTTTCCAATCGACAGTAAGATCTGCTGCCCCTCATTCGGCCACGGCTGCGGCTACTGTTCGTGCTCCGTTGCGAGCGTCTACGCCAGTTTCAAGTTCCGCTTCACAAACGACGGGCAACTTGAACGCTCATCCTTTGATTGTTTTTCCGTCAGAAATACCTGCGAGTGAAATCCTGCGCGCCAATAAAACATTTGTTGGCATGGTGCAGGAGTCGTTGCGGAGTAGTCCCGTGTTTCCGTGGGTTGGGCAGTATGTCGGGACGCTTGGAAAGGCTGATGCAGTTTCTGCAGAGCGACTGGCTGAACTTGAAGCGCTCTCGCTTGATGGATCCGATGATTCGGATTTGGGCTATGTTGTTGAGCATCGCGTCGATGCGGGCGAAGAAAAATCAGGTCTTGATGCAGCCAAAACCTACACATTCATCAACGGGCATTTGCACGCGGTCACCCCCACGCAGAGCGCAGGACGTCCGATGGCTTCAGCCGTGCTTTCAGCCAGAGGATCCGCGTCTGCAGACGTGCCAACAGGTTCGGTCTTCCCAAGTCCTTTGACTGAACAAGCCGGATCGCCGTTGACGCCTGCGGGCGCAGGCCGTCAATCAGTCCCGAATCAGCAACAATTGGCCGACAACAAGCCGTTTGAATTGCCTCAGGAGCACGTCAATCAGGAATTGAATCGCATGAATGCGGCGTCCGGTGAAGCGGCGCTCAGCCAGTCGGCAGAGCCTGATCGTGTGACTGTGCGTGGCCGTGTGCAACTGCCTTCCGGATTTTCAAAAGAGAGAACGGTTCTGCGGATGGCAGGAACTGGATTTCAGGTTCAGCCTGATGCGGCAGGTGTTTTTGAGCTCCGCGATGTTCCCAAGAACACGCGTTTTGAGTTTCTAGTTTGGCACTTGGATGGCGGCCTGACGCGTCGCTTAATCCCCGTTGTTGCCTCCGGACGCGAAAAGTTGGTGGATGTGAATTTGCAAAGGACCAGCGAGATTGACTTGCTCTCCCGCTCGTTTGGACTGACTCAGCAAATGAATCAGAGTGGATTTTGTGCGCGTATCGAAAATCAAAGCCCGACTGTGTTGGCCGGTGGACAGGTGTCGGTGACTGCTGGACGTCAGACCTTTCGTTCTCACTACTTCTCATCCAATGGATTGCCCGATGAAGGGTTATCGGAATTGTCTGAGGATGGCCGGCTTTGTGTGTTCAATATCGACCAGCCTCTTGTGGATGTAAAAGTTGAATTGACGAATGGCGCGCGTCGTCAGTTTGTTGTTCATTTGGAGCCATCGACGTTTGAACACGATCTTGTCTTCGAAATGAAGGAAGCGTTTTATCGGAAAGTTTCGCTTTTGGAACCAATTGATAGTCGGCAAGTATTGGAGTTGGCAGCACAAGGCGTGAAGCCTGACTTCGGCGATCGCCGGTTGCGTGACTGGATTTTTAGTTCGGATGTTCCGGTCTGGACAAAGGTTTCAAGATTTTTAATGCAGTCTGATGTTGCGTTTTCTGCGGTCAGGCCAAGTGATGACGACGTTCAGTATTTTCCTGGCGGGCAAGAGATCTTTGAACTCCGTTTGTCGCCGGATCAGCCGGGGGCGACTCCGGCCAGAGTTGTTTTGGCGCGTGATCAGGTTTTGACTGATACGATGCTTCAGCAAATCGCAAGATTGAGAACGCACATTTTTTCGGATTCTGCAGAGCCCCTGACAGTTCCCGCGATTGATTCAGATGCGTGGGAAGACATTGTTTCACGAGAGCCTTCTGTTCCTCCTTTAAAGGGTCAGAGCCTGGGTGGCCTCTACGTGTCCATTGATGTGGCGGCATTGGGTCACAAGACCAAGGATCTGGTTGTCAGCGTGCGTGACACATGGTCTGGAAAGGATGTCTGTCAGTTTATTCCGCTCGAGCAGTCCAAGGATGTGCAGTCGACACGATTTATGCGGGGCGTTTGTGCTGCGCCACAAGGGCAGTATGCTCTTATCGTTGAAAACCGTGAGGGAGCCCTGCTGTGGTCAGACATCGCGCGCGTTCGCGTGGGAGATGTTCACACGATCACGGTTCTTGATCCGAAATTCTAAATCGGAAGCTCCCAAGGTTGTTGATTTATAAATGCTTTGTCTGAGGTGTCTGGTGATTCCTATGAAGCTTGCCGTTGAATTGAAGTTAAACGTTCCAACTCTCGTTGTTTTTCTTGTTGCTTCTCTTTTCCAGCCACTTGCATACGCACAGCGCCTTTCAGAATCATCGGTCGCAAAAGAGGGCATCTTTTCTTTTATAGAAGTCAATCCCGCTGATCTGGTGTGGGGGCGTTATCGCGTGGCTCATGAGAATTTTCTCTTTGAGAGAATTTCATTCGCATGGAATGGCGAGTATCAGGAAAAGCGCACCAAAGGTCGATTCGAAGAGTGGAATTTTGGGAGTGGAATTAGTCTTCAATATTATCCTCAGTCTGTCTCATTGCAGGGGCCATTCTTTCGGGCAGAAAGTAATCTGTCTCTATCGGGAGTGAGGGAAGATAATTCCGTAAAGCAAAGTGCAGGACAAGGAAAACTTGCGACAATTAGAATGGCAGGAGATCTTGGTTGGCGTGTGCGGCTGAGTGACAAGCTCACGGGCAGTGCCGCTTATGGTTTGGGAACAACCCTTCCCCAAGTGTTGTGGACAGATAATGACATTCTGAGCCGTAGGTGGATCGGCGATAGCGAGTCGATGAACGTGAGAGTTCAAATCAATTTGGGGCTGTTGTTATGAATTGCCGCGCGCTCTGGTTCGGCGTCCGTCTCTAGGCACTTGGGCTTTTACGTCTGAGGGAGTTGTTCGACCGGCATGCGCTCGTCAGTTCCTTTGCGCGCGCCGATCGCCTTGCGCGCCAGCGTGTCACACAACTCGTTCATCGAATGACCCGCGTGTCCTTTGACCCACTCCCATGTGAGAATATGCACCCGTTGAAGATGGCAAAGTCGCAGCCAGAGGTCCTGATTCTTGACAGGTTCCTTCGAGCTTGTGCGCCATCCGTTTCGCTGCCAGCCTTCAAGCCAGCCCTCCGTAAACGCATTCTTGACGTAGGTGCTGTCGGTCACGATGTGCACCCGCGTTGGTCTTTTGAGGGCTTCAAGGCCGCTAATGACCCCCATGAGCTCCATTCTGTTGTTGGTTGTTGCGGGATCATAGCCAGACATGAGCCGCGCCTGAGCTGCACTCACGAGGATACAGGCCCAGCCCCCCGGTCCGGGATTTCCCGAACAAGCCCCATCTGTGTAAAGATGCACGTCAGTCATCGTCAGACTCCGTTGTGTGAACTAAGGTTTCATGTGACCCGTCTCTGTGGAGGCATTCGATTGCTATACATTGGGAGAGATGAATGCAAATAGGAACGAAGGCGAAGCAGCATTTTGTCTTCGTGCGACGACGAGGCACCGTTCTTTTCTGTGCTCTGTTTCTCTCGGTGTGGACCTCGGTTGACGCGCGGGCTGAAATTAAAGACAACCACTCATTCAGATCCATCGAATGGGAGAATGATTTTGTTCGCTCACAATCTCTTTCGATGAGTGCTTTTCGGCTCTTTCCAGGTGCTCAGATTGTGCCGCTGAGTGAACGCAAACTGTCATCCGCCTATGGGTTACAGCTTGGTCAAAAGCTTCGTGATCATTGGAGCGGACGCGTTTCATTTTTTTGCGGGAGCACGGGTGGTGCTGCGGACGATTTGATCTGGTCATATCTGGCGAGTGACTTGCATCACCCACTCATTCCAGAAAGTTTATATCAAACAGGTGTTTTTAAGTTCTTCAGACCAAACATCTTTTTTGGACTCGGAGTGACGACACGCTGGCAAAAGACGCGCATGAGTTTAAATTTTATACCAACGCTCAGATATGAATTTTCAGAGCCTATTGCGGTTGCCGGAACCCAGTGGCTTTTTTCCTTGAGCGATGAATTCATGTTGGGATTTGAGTACCGGTTTTCGCAAAGTGCGCAGGAATCGCGACATCGAGGGGGTTTAATTGGAGCCTCATTGGTGTGGGGTAGTCTGGAGAAAAACTGATGACGATCCGTCGGAGAAGATTTTCATTGATCTGGGTTGTCGCCGTATCGTCGCTGTGTACGTTCGCGAAAATCAGCGAGGTTCGAGCCGCAGAGAAATTGGGACTCCCTCAGCAAAAAAAAGTATTGCTCAATCGCGCGGTGTTAACGGCAGCGCGGCAGGTCTATACCGCAACAGATGCAGTCGCGATGATCGCTGTTTGGAATTTGACCAGGACTTCTACTGAAAAAATGATTCCTCTGGAGACAGATTGGTTAAAAGAACTGCCGACAGGCTCCGTCGTTCCCGCCGACCCAACCGCAGTCATGAAAAACTGGCCTGAAGATTTGAGACAATTTTTCCAGATGGCACTCATTTGGGTCGATGTTCAAAAATTGAATCTCTTTGTACTCCGCGAGCAGGAGATTACTGAGGTACAGAAGAAATTTAAAAACCTGACCTCCGACGCTTTTGGTCAAGCACCTGAGGTGCTTGTGAAGGGTATCATGACAGCCACAGATGTGAGGCAAAAAAAGTGGGTTGAAAGTGTTCTCAGAGTCAGGTCTTTTATTCGTGTCCGAGGAACGCTGGAGCGAAATAAGAATCTGTTTTCTGTTGGTTGGTATTGGCATAAATTTCCGCCGCCGTTGCCCGGACCAGTCATCACCCCTGCTGATTGAAAGGAGAGTGGCTGAACGTTGCACCAGAAAAAAACGGAGATGTCCTCATGCCGCTGAGCATCATTGAAACCAAACTGGAGAATGGCTTTTTGTTGCGGCTTTTGCGGCAGGAACAAAACGCCGGCCATCGTCAGACCGAGTTCAATGAGTCTCTCAAGTCATGGTCCGAAGCCTTCCGCAAGAACGGTTCAGCCAAGCTTTTTGAGCTTGCATCGGTGAGTCTTTATGCGCCGGCCAAAGCGTCATTGATTGGGTTTGTTGACAAGATTTTTGCAGGTGAACAATCGGCTGCGCAAGCGTCTCATTTTGAGCATTGTTTGTTGGGTCTGCTAATGGATTCGCTTATGCAGGTGCAGGGATTTATTCAGCTGAGATTTTTTGATGACACGGCCGATCTTGATTTTATCGTCATCCACCCTTCTCTGCGGGGTCAAGGATTTGCACAATTGTTATTGAACGAAGCGCAGGCAATTGTGGCTCATTCGGGTGTGAAACGGTTGTTGCTGGAGGTGGGGCATGGGAATATTGCCGCGCAACGCCTGTATGAGAAATTGGGATTCATTCAGATATCCATGCGTCGAAAATATTATCCGTCCGGAGAGGACGCTGTCGTGATGGAGAAGGTTTTTTGAAGATTGGGGTTTTTAACACAGCTTTTGTTGGTGATCTGGTCCTTATGGGTCGTTTGATTGATGCTCTGCATAGGGCTGGGCATGAAATTATTCTTTTTTCGAACAATGCCGGATGCTCCTTGTATGAAAATGACTCCCGTATCAGTCAGAGAATCTCAGTCTCTAAAAAGAGGGGAATTCAGAAAATTTTCTCCGTCTACGAGATTGCCTCGCAAATCAAATCTAAGAGGTTGGATGTTCTGTTCCTTGCGCACCGTTCGCTGACGAGTCGGCTGATTGCTCATTTGAGCCGCCCTCCGCGCATTATTTCTTTCACGGATTCCCTAAGCCAGTTTCCTTCATCCTTTTTTGAGAGATTTTTGAAAGAAAAAGCACAAACGTCGCTGCATGAGTCAGACAGGTATCTTGAACTTGCGCGAGGTTTTGTCGATGAGTCTGTGATTGCTGACGCGCGTTTGACCCTGCAGGGCGATTCATCGCTCAAAAAATTTCTGACTGCATTTCCGGTTTTTTTTGACGACCCCTCAGAGCCTTTCTTTATTTGTTCACCCGGTAGCGTGTGGGAGACAAAAAAATATCCTCCCACCCTGCTCGCTCATGTGGTTGGCAAAATTCTCTTGGCACACCCACGAATTCGCTGTGTTTTGTCGGGGGGACCATCCGATGCAGCGGCGATTGACAGTCTGGTTGCGGAGTTCAACAGTCGCCTTGGTTACGGGGAAGCTGCATCACGACTCATCGACGCACGGCAATGTCTTCCGCTGCCTGAGCTGATTGAACTGACGCGTAGAGCTCGTTTCATTTTAACTCCTGATTCGGCTCCTCTTCATATTGGCAGCGCAACAGGAACACCCACATTCGCATTTTTTGGGCCGACCCCTTTCGATACTGGCTTTGGGCCACAGGCAAAACACTCTCAAATTTTGAGCCATGAGACAGTCATGGGACATCGCTTAAACTGTCAGCCATGTTCGCGGCATGGTCAAACCAGCTGTCCATTGGGTCATCACCGATGTTTGTCGAATCTGCAACCTGACGTTGTGGCTGACCGCGTGCTAGAGTTTCTGAGTAGGAGACTGTGTGATGCAAACGCCTCTGTATGTGAGTCAGTTTAATGTTGTTCGGCCGTCATTCGAAAAGCCTCAAGAGGATGCAATTCGCTGGCTTGCACAAGCGCATGCGCAGGCAGAATTACGTGCAGGAAGTCCAAATGGCCGTGTAGATTTAAATTCTGAATTTTTCGAAAAAGTGATTGGCCGATTTGGCTGTTCACCAGACAAGATCGCAAATCGCGGTCACGAGCTGTCTGATTTTTCACATACGAATTGGGACCAGATGAGGGTGTTCAACACTGCAAACAGCCCGAGCGGTGCCGATATGGAAGCGCGACAGCGGATTTATGATGAGCTGGTCCGCGTTCGCTGTGATGATCTATTTCCGCAAAATTTCAGATTCGCCCGCGATCTCATGCACGTCAGCTGCACGGGGTATGTGAGTCCCAGTCCGTTGCAGCGTTTGGTTGCCGAGCGCGGTGCTGCTTCGTCGGTTCGAGTTTTTCATGCTTATCATATGGGGTGTTATGCAGCGCTGCCTGCAACACGATGGGCTTCGGCGATGGCTTTGCAGAGCTTCAGCGAAGGACTCTCCGATGAATCAGCAGCTGTTGATGTCGCTCATTCGGAGCTCTGTACTCTGCATTTTAATCCGATGCTGCACTCGCCCGAACAGCTCGTTGTGCAGAGTTTATTTGCCGATGGATTTATTCGCTATCGTGTCAGTGCAAGGGCGCAGGAGGTGCATAACGGACGTGCATTAAAGATTCTTGCGATGAATGAAGAGCAAATTCCGGGGACGGCCGATGCAATGACGTGGTTGCCCTTGCCCTGGGGAATGGCGATGACCTTGTCGCGGGATGTTCCCGCGCTTATCTCCTCATCCGTGCGTGGATTCGTTGATCGTTTAATGATGAAGTCTGGTTATTCTTCGTCTGAAATTTTGCCACGACTTGTTTATGCGATTCACCCCGGTGGGCCGAAAATCATCGATCATTTGCAGACGCTTTTTGAAGCAACCGACGAACAGGTGGCGGCGAGTCGATCAGTCCTGCGGCGATTCGGCAATATGTCGTCTGCAACCCTACCGCACATTTGGAATGACATCCTCTCGGATTCGCAAAAGTATCCCGTGGGAACCTGCGTGCTTAGTTTGGCATTTGGACCGGGGCTCACGACCGCAGGAAGTTTGTTCGAAGTTGTTGGTGATCAAAAATGACAGGGCTCGGAGAGTCATTTCTACTGATCGCATGCGCCGCCTTGCCATGGATTTTGCAAGGGATCGCTCTGATTGTTGATGAGTGTGTCTTTCATTGGAGACGAGGTCTGCCACGCTGGGAATGTATTGGTCATCCGCTTGATACACTGTCGGTATTGGTCGTGGTTGGTTTTGTATCGACCATGCCGCTCACGGCTTCGCACTTTTGGATCTTTATCTTGCTCAGCGCATTTTCATGCATCTTTGTGACGAAAGATGAGTGGGTTCATGCGGAACTTTGTGATGCGCGAGAGCATTGGCTGCATTCTATTTTATTTGTTTGTCATCCGCTTGTTTTCGTGTCGCTGGCATTTTTGTGGTGCTGGCGAGATTCTCCGTCATTGCTGGGTCTGGATGCCCTCGCCGCTCCCTCGATTGCGGTTGCGATTCAGGGTCAATCCGTTGTGTTGGCGATTTTCATGCTCTACCAAATCATCTACTGGAACTTCGTTCGCCCGAGAGCTTTTGTGTCAACCGCGAAATGGAGGCCTCCAGTGAAGCAATCAGAGTCTGTTGATCCTCAACCGTCCTCTTCAGCGATTGGATGAGTTCCTCTTGTTTTTTTTCTCCGCCCTGTCCTTCGGTTCTTCTGATCTGAGGGTTGTTCGAACGGACTGTGTGAAGAGTGGGCGTGACAGGGGCGACGGGCGAGTCCAGCGCAGCGGAAAACATTCCTAATTCTTCGTCCTCTTCAAGAAAAACCATGTAGCGCCCGTTGCGAAGAATGGTCTTCAGCTGGCCTGATTTTGCCTTTCGTCGGACCGTGATTTCCGAAACCCCGAGCTGTTGTGCGGCCTCCGCCAGTTTAAACCAGCGGCCTTTGTTTCGCGTGAGTTGTTCCATGCTCTTCGTTCCCCCGAGTCGGTATTTTTAGCCTAGTGGCTCGCAGGGGCCGGCAACAGGATAGGACTTGCATGGACAAATCTTTGACTTTTTGGGGAGTCGTCGGTCGTGTACACGTCCTGCCATTGTCTTCCGTGCCAGACAAGGCTAGATTCGGGCCTGTTTTCTCAAGAACAGCAAGGAGACACCATGGGTATCCGCGATGAGGCTTTGGAATATCACCGCAAAGGCCGTAAGGGCAAAATCGAAATCGCAGTGACGAAGGAATGCAAAACCCAGCAGGATATCACCCTTGCCTACTCTCCGGGGGTCGCTGAGCCCTGCAAAGAAATCGCTAAAAACACGGACGCGGTTTTCGAATATACGGCTCGTGCGAATTTAGTTGCGGTTGTTTCAAATGGAACGGCCGTGCTGGGTCTTGGTAATATCGGCCCCTACGCAGCCAAGCCGGTGATGGAAGGCAAAGCGGTTTTGTTCAAGAAGTTTGCCGATATTGATTGTTTCGACATTGAACTAAATGCGCCAGCGGTCGATGAGGTCATTTCTGCTTGCAGAATGCTTGAGCCGACGTTTGGCGGAATTAACCTGGAAGATATCAAAGCTCCTGAGTGCTTTGAAATCGAGGAGAGGCTGCGTGAGCAGCTCAATATTCCGGTCTTTCATGATGATCAGCATGGAACCGCGATTGTAAGCGGTGCAGCACTTCTCAACGCACTTGAAATTACCGGCAAGAAAATTCACGACATCAAAGTTGTCGTCAACGGCGCGGGTGCAGCAGCGATTGCCTGTGCACAGATGTATCTGAATTTGGGTGTTCGCCGCGAAAATCTTTTTATGTGCGATAGCAAAGGCACTGTGTACTTGGGCCGGACCGATGGGATGAACAAATACAAAGAGCGTTTTGCCAACGATACACACAAACGCACACTCGCTGAGTGTTTGGTGGGTGCTGATGTGTTTTGCGGGTGCTCGGTTGCGGGCGCAGTGACGCAGGACATGATTAAGTCCATGGCGAGCGATCCGATTGTTTTTGCAATGGCTAACCCAGATCCTGAAATTCGCCCGGAGGAAATCACCGCCGTGCGCGATGATGCGATTATTGCAACCGGTCGTTCCGATTATCCAAACCAGGTCAATAACGTACTCGGTTATCCTTATATTTTTCGAGGCGCCTTGGATGTTCAAGCGCGGCAAATTACCGAAGAAATGAAGATGGCTGCAACCTATGCACTCGCTAAATTGGCGAAGGAAGATGTTCCCGAAAGTGTGAGTCGTTCGTACGCGCGGCATGATTACAGTTTTGGGCGTGAGTATCTGATTCCAAAGCCATTTGACCCTCGCTTGCTGACTTGGGTTGCACCTGCTGTTGCAAAAGCAGCGATGGATACAGGTGTTGCGCGCAAAAAAATCGATCTTGAAGATTACAGAGATCATCTCGAGGGTCGTTTGGGAGTTGTGGCTTCGGTAACCCGCAAAATCAAACGCATGGTCATTGAACACAATCGTTCCCGCGGCGCGCGCACTCGCGTTGTTCTTCCCGAGGGAGCCAGTCTTCCTGTTCTGCGCGCTGCCGAGCAGTTGGTTGAAGAGGGTATTTGTGATCCTGTTCTTCTTGGAAATATTGAAAAAATAAAGGGAATTATTCGCGAGCAAAGACTTGAAGGGCTTGTTGATGTGACCATCATCGACCCGACCACCTCAGCCAAGACAGCTGAGTACGCGCAGATTTTGCTTGAGAAACGTTCTCGTAAAGGTGTGACACGGATGTCAGCGCAGGAGCTGATGCAGGAAAATCAATACTACGCAGCCATGATGGTCGAACGCGGAGATGCCGAAGCGTATTTGTCGGGTGTTCATCATAACTATCCTGACGCTATTCGACCTGCTCTACAGGTCATCGGTACACAGTCCGACAAAGTTCTCGCTGGTGTTTACATGCTTGTCTGGCGCGATAAGAGCCTGTTCATCTCCGATGCAACCGTCAACATTGAACCCAGCGAGGAACAGCTTGCGCAAATTGCTATACAGGCCCATGACACAGCGCGTTTGTATTTGAACGAAATGCCGCGGGTCGGAATGCTAAGCTTCAGCAATTTTGGAAGTAACAAACACCCGCTGGCCGACAAGGTGCGCAATGCCACTTTGCTCGTTAAAAAGATGCGCCCCGATATCGAAGTCGATGGTGAAGTGCAGGCCGATGCTGCCGTGAGCGCCGACATTCTTCAAAGAAGTTTCAGTTTCTCCTCGCTCAAGGCCGCTGCCAATGTGCTGGTCTTCCCGGATCTCACATCCGGAAATATCGCCTACAAGCTGCTCAATAAGTTGGGTGGTGCCACACTCATTGGACCGATGCTCATTGGCATGCGCAAGCCTGTGAATGTGTTGCAGCGCAACAGTGATGTTGAGGAAATTGTGAACCTCGTGACCTTCACAGTTCATCGTGCCCAAAGCGGGCATTGAGTCGTCGGTCTTGCAAAATCTTGGATGGGGTCAGGCAACTGACCTTCATTTTCTCGAGAGCGCTTCCCTCCCGATGCAGTGCACTCAATTTCTCTCACGAGAGTCTGAGAGACGTGTTTACTTTTGATTTGGACGACAGCTCTGTCGTCGCCTCACTGAATGACCTGCAACCGTTTGCGGCCCACGTGTGCGAAGCAGTCGACATATCTTGACTCTCACATGCTTTCCGCAGAATATAGACCTCGTGTCGCAAAACGAGGAAAATTCAGACTCATGTTCCATAGATTGTCTAACTTATCAAAAAGAAACAGTTTTTTTCTATTTGGTGCGCGTGGAACTGGAAAGTCGACCCTTCTGAGAGACGTCTTTAGAGCAGAAAATTGCTTGTGGATCGACCTGCTTGAACCTGAATTGGAGGCGCAGCTCCTAGTTCAACCCTCCCGTTTGAAGGAGCTTTGGAAGACAAGCAGAGAACCATGGATTGTCATCGATGAAGTTCAAAAAATTCCGAAGCTCCTTGAAGTTGTTCATGCCATGATAGAATCGGAGGGTGTGCTATTTGCACTGACTGGTTCAAGTGCGCGTAAGCTTCGGCATGGCCAGGCAAACCTGCTCGCAGGGCGAGCCTTTTCCTTTCAACTCTTTCCTCTTACAGTTTCTGAAATTGGAGATATTTTCAATCTTGAAAACGCACTTTCGTTCGGTACGATGCCAAAGATATTATCGTTTACTGACGACAGAGATAAAGAGCTCTACCTAAAGAGCTATGCCAACATTTATCTTAAAGAAGAAATTCAGGCTGAGCAGCTTGTTCGGAATATGGAGCCTTTCAGGAAGTTTTTGCCCGTTGCGGCTGCGTCGCATCTCAAGCCGTTAAATTATGCAAAGATTGCACGTGATTCTGGAGTCGATCCGAAAAGTGTGGAGCGGTATTTTTCTATTCTTGAAGATACTCTTGTGGGATTCTTTCTTGACTCTTTCCACCGCAGCGTGCGGATCCGGCAAAAAACCGCGCCAAAATTTTATTTCTTCGATACTGGAGTGCAGCGCGCACTCAGCGAAATGCTTGACGTGAAGCCAGCTCTTCGCAGTTCGTACTACGGTGAACTTTTCGAGGCGTTTGTCGTGGCCGAAATCCATCGACGAATATCCTACTCAGAAAAGCAAATTCGCATGAGTTATTTGCAAACACCCGATGGTCTCGAAGTAGATTTGCTGCTCGAGCGACGGGGCAAGGTGACTTTTGCAATCGAGATTAAATCAAAAAAGTCAGTCACCAGAGATGACCTTTCTTCTTTGAGAAAAATTGGGAAGGATTTTCCGGATGCACGTCGCATGGTTCTTTGCCAAGAAGACAAAGCTCGGATGACAGAAGACGATATTGAAATCCGACCGTGGCTCGAAGGAATAGAGCAAATTCTAAGTTCATAATTTTGAAAGCCGGTGTTGCAAGGCGCCGAATTTCCTTAGTCTGCTCCACTAATTTCCTGATTGAGTTCCACATCATTAGGCAATCTCGTCTGATGCGTATATTTCTGATTTCCAATGGACCTCAGTATTCTTGGGACCATTTTTTCACCTTGCCTGCCCACGCGGTTTGCGGCGATTGGCAGAGCAAAGTCTGCAACCGGAGGCCTACGGTTTCTGTAAGACCATAGGAGAGTCAGTGAGGAAGTTTTGTGGGAGTGCGTAGTCTCCAATATTACTCTGGATGTACCTGCAAACAGTGAACATCAGGAGGTTCTCCCTTTGAGTCCAGAGACGGTTCTGAAATTCTAAGGGGAGTTCGCGCTGAATTGCTGCGCAGGGGCACGACGACAATGGATACAATTCTCGGACCCTTGTGCAAAACCTAGAATGCGACTCCCAGATAAGCATTCAATAAGCGAAAACTCAATGTCTTGGCAACCTTCATATTTGCTGTCACGCCAGAGTCAAACAGAGACGCCGGATAGGCTTATGTACTTTTAAAACTCTCTGAAAAATTAATGAGCGGAAGAGAGATTCCCACCCATTCGTAACCAATGACCAGACCGCCTAAGTTCCAACGATTTCCGATGCGCAGTTGTCCCTGAAATTGAAGAATCTCTGCTGTAAAGGCATTGTCCACAAACGTGAGACCTGTTTCGGGATTAGATTTTCAAACAATAAATCCGGATGTAAAACGCTCAAAAATTGGCACAAAAGCAGTGTAAAATGAATTGCCGCCAAAATAATTTGTCAACATCCCGATTCTAAGCCTCTGATATCTGTAAATGCTCAGCACATCTAAGGTGGCATAATCAAGTGTTCCCTTAAAAGTCCACAAGTGAGACGCATTTCGAGCGTTAGCAACCGTGAATCCGGGCGCAAACATAAATCCAGCACCCAGTCGAATGGCGTTCTTATCATTAAGGCGCCCATGTGCACTTGAATCGACTTCAACTCCACGAAGCAAAGCCCCCGAAGAAAATTCATCTTTGTTGCGTCTCGAGGAGCGGGCGGCTGCAATCGCAACGACTGCACCAACAAAGTCAATTTTACAAAATTGATTTGCAAGATTGACCATCAATGAGCCATCACTTTTAAACTTGCTGACAACTCCAAAGCCATGGGATCCATTGTCTAAAATGAGCGTGACATTTTGTTTGACTTTTAAATTCGATGAACCTCTAATTAACACCGTACAGCTTTTCTGTTTCACCACTTTAGCGACATCTCCGCTCTCATCAAATTGTGCGAGGGCCAATGACGGCGAAATCAAAGACGTCAGAAATCGCAACACACAAATGAGTGCAGAGTTCATGGGTCGTTTCATACAAGCCCCATAAAAATCTAAAGAGCTGACTCAAAAGAGAAAGCAAAAATGACAGTCTAACTTTATATCAAAATGAAGAGGGCAAGCGTCGCGAAAAATTTTGCTCAAACAAAAACCCACAAAGTCTCAGGCATCGGAAACAACACGGACTAAAATCTGCAATGGCAAACAGTTTGCGTGTGTTCATCCCGTCGCAAAATTCAACCTTCAGAGTTTCTAGGGGGGCAATAAGTTGGAGGCTCGACTTGGGCTAAGGCTGCGGTCTTCCCATCTCTTCAATTGTGTATGGCAAAAATTCGCCATCTCGTATTCTGGCAAAATTTTGGCATTTAGAAATATCCTACGCCCATGGGTAGCGATGAGGTGGCGGACATTTGTATACTTAAGGGAAGAGATTGCTGAGCCTCATGTTCAATTGATGGCGAGAAAAACCATGACCAAATTGCATTGCGTAGCTGCGCTGGCACTTCTGTTGACGGGATGCACGCTGAGGTTGCATCAGAGCAAGGATCTCAATACGCGAACGAGTGAGGGCTGCTCGTTTTCTTCTGTTGACCTTTCCAAAGCGATTGACATACCCGAGGATAATCGGAATCTCACTGCGATCACCAAGGGAAAAATTCCCGCCGACAATAAAGGCAAGACCGAATATATCTATGATTTGATTCAAAACCACTGGCGAAAAAAGTTTGATGAAAAGACTGATACCCTCGGACATAAGCCAAACTCTGTTCAGCTGATATCAAAATTCGTCAAATTGCTTGGATGCCCAAATGAGGAGGCATTAAAAGCGGAATTCGAACAAGGGCGTTACAGAGACATTAGGCTCTATACAGACGAAAGTGAAGACCCTTTTGGATACAAGCGTGAGAAGATTCCTAATTATGTGATCATGAACAAGGCCCTTCGCACATACGGAAGCATGGCCGAAATTTCTTCGAAGGCGCCCAAAGCCGCCGATCTGATCTCGAAACTCGACAAGGCCTTGGCCATCATGCCGAGCGTGATGGGTTTGGTATTCCGCGGCACCTCTTTGGAAAATGCTTTGCTCGCCAAAATTATTCGTGAGGGTGAAATGATTGACGCCGGTTTCGTGTCAACATCACTGGACATTACTGATGGATTTGATTTTTTGAATAAAACCTCGAACACTGCAACACATTCCCGTGTTTTTATGATTATTTACGGTACGGGTGGTAAGTTTCTTCCTTATGGACAGTTTTCAAAGGAAGAAGAAGTGCTCTTCCCACATGGTACAAAATTCAAGGTGAACCATTCATTCAAATATGACAACCCGGACGCAGGCAATGACTCGATGCGCACGACGACGTTCTTGTTTATGGAAGAATCAAAATTATAAAAGAATCGCAGATCTGTGAATCTGGTTTATTTATTGGTGTCTTTCGTGCGCAATTCCAGAGCCGTCTGCAATTGATTGCCCGTCGTTCTTTTTGACCTCAATCTCACAATGGCAAACCTATTCGCAGGCCCAGGCTCTTTCTTTCAATAGCTTTTTTGGCAGGCTTAATAATCGACTGTAGAATTGTGACAAGATAACAGCTCAGGCTTTTTTCGCCACACACGTCTGATCATTAGCAGAACAATCCAGCTTTGTGACGGAAAAGAACTGTACGGTTGTCGTTGCCGTGCGTTTTACGAGCACGCTCCAGGCGGCGTTGGCGGAATCACACGACGAGGTGAGGCTGGACTTTGTTAATCCTCCATAACCGCATCAAGAAACCACTCAGCTCTATCGGGGATCCCATCGGGCCATTCGCAAACACCAAGTCATCGCAGCAGGACCGTAGAAAGTTTGAAGACTCCTAATGTATCGCCCGCTTTTAGCAAAAACGGTCTGATGAAATTCAATTTTGCATCCATAATAATGGATGCTCCCTTATGACAAGGACGGGTGGGTCTCGGCTTTTTACCCGCGTTATCCAAAGTCACCGAGCGCCATTATGGAGTCAAATCAATGTCAGCTAGCATACAGTCCCTCACTACTTAAAATTTCAAAGTAGTCGTGCTAGAAAGCGAGCTGCCTGTGCTCACTGTTAAGTTCCTGCCATCAGATGAACTGAACATCGCTGCGTTAAGCGGATTGGAAGTCCTCCGGGCTGTTTAGATTTTTAAGGAGACTCTCTATTCAAAGGATTCTGTTCGACTTCAATGAGCGTCGTTGGTTGGTCTGGGTCTTGAGTGTTGGTTTCAGAACGACAAGACGTTCAAAAGCTCCGCGTGGTGAAAGAACTCCCCAGCTCCACAACTGATAGAGGGAGCCTTGAAACTTTATAAATGGATAAACAAAATTGCTCTTGGGATCCATCCGTGGCGCCTTACGCTCGGTAAAACCATTCATGGGAAAAAAGCAGAGACCCCCATCGAGCCTGCCAAATGGACGGCAACAAGCGGTCGAAGTATGTTCAGGAATGATTTTCGCCTATTATCGAGCTTAAGAGACTCAGTCGAAGATTTTTTAATTTCAGCATCATTGACAGGCCTGCAAAGGTGACTCTAATCGAATCCAAAGAAAACACTGTATCCATCGTTTCGAAAGATAAAATTGGCGACCATAAGGGTGTATACTCAGGATCGAAACCAGCATCTACATTTTTTGCAATGGGTGACTCGTGAAAAGCTTATTAATTCATACGACTTCTGTTTTCTCACTCATTCTTTTATTGAGCTGTAAGTCGAGAGATTTCAATTCTCAAACACGCGGAAAAATCATTGATTCTCCGCGGTCCCGCCAGAAGGCTTGTCATGAAACTCTGTCACCCAACGCTCCCTACACGCCCGAGCATTTTATGATTAAGTTGGCGGCTGCGTTCAATGATGCCGCTTCAAGCGGAACCTTTGAAACAGAGAACTTTCGCGACTTCCTTTATTCAAATGATGTCAAGACTGCTTCGAAGGGAACTCTCAGATGGGAATCTTTCGCTGGCGACGAATGTAACCTGATTCGAACAATCAATGAATCCCTTAAGAACCCAGTCTATTTCTTCTGGCTGACGGGTGATGGCCTCAATTCCTTTGGTGGAATGTCTCTATATAAGGGAGACGTCTTTGCAGAAGGATTTTATTATAATCGATCGCGAGGAGTTGAAGGGAATTTGTTCCCGCGAAGGGCATATAATCTGAGCGAGCTCCAAAATAAACAACCGTGGTTTGAGTGGGATTCCTCAACAAAGAAATTTTCTGCTCGCCTAGGTTCGCCAGCGCAGCGAATTCTTGGACACATTAAAAACGATCAGGGTCGTGAGAGTGTCACTCTCTATCGAGGTACCGACACGACATTTAGCAACAAGGCATCCGCGCTCGCATCATTGAACTCGTTCACATTTGGCAATTCTTTGGGAGGAATTTTCACTACTCCATCCTATGAGACTGCAAAAGGATGGGCTTCGCCGGTTGTTCTGACCTCAATCATCAATCTCAAAGATATCTATAGCTCAATGATGAGCGTACCCAAGAGCTCAATCAAAACTCCAGGCGTTTATGTTGGAATCGAGTTTGGATACGTTGAAATTGCATTTTTATATTCCGCAGGAGATGAAAATAATCTCTTTTTCGACAACTTAAGAGCTAAATGTGTTGTGCTCGAAAAGGCAAAAGGAGCCGACTCGGCGTTTGCGCCACCTTGCAAATAATTAGTGGCGTTGCCCAAAGGCTCGGTACTCGACGAAGTGAAAACTGCAAAGCTTTCGGCCCAATCACCGACTCGTTTGTACTTCAAATTGACTTGCCTCACTTGAATAGAAAATTTTGAGGCAATGTTGCGATTGAACTCAATTTGGCACAGAGCATTTAACGAGTGTTTGTATTGATCTACAGAGGCTGACGGTTAGTTCGATAGCTGCATTCGTCATTCTTTTCGCACCGACGAAATTTAATATCTCCCTTCTCACAAAACATGGCGCGTCAGTTTTTTG
>Ga0315901_10001595_pt1 | contig 32668 bp, 29 predicted proteins | sample LakEriMetagenome_10_FD_203761 | JGI IMG/M metagenome (GOLD analysis project Ga0315901, IMG submission 203761) | Freshwater fungal communities from buoy surface, Lake Erie, Ohio, United States - Buoy 2 MA116 | ecosystem: Environmental > Aquatic > Freshwater > Lake | place: USA: Lake Erie, Ohio...
AGCGCACGGTAAACATCTAAAGCATCAGCGCTACATTCCATAGCAAAGCGCTGCGATAGGACTATTTGAAAAGCCTCACCCGCAACAATCTCTTCCTTGGCCTGTAGCACCTTAGTTTTGAATTCATCGCTAGAGATGTTTTGCGTAAATTGCGGAGTCTGACGATCTGGAATTTGATCAATGTAACCAGGCAGCGAACTTTGCAGATCAGATTGCATACGATCTAAACGAAGTTGAGCGTCGTGAAATGCTTCATCAATTCGCTCATTGCTACCATCCCAGTTGATGGCATTTGCGATCAAGGTAATCGTTCCCTCAGCGTGATCCATTACTGCGAGATCACTAGTTAACATAAAGGCAATTTCTGGAAGTGGAATATCTTTAACGCTTTGGCTCGGCAATTTCTCTAAGCGGCGAACTGCGTCATAACCCATGTATCCAACTAGCCCACCAGTAAGCGGTGGGAGTCCGGCAATTTTTGGAGATTTCAGATGCGCTGCAGATAAGCGAAGCGCTTCAAGTGGATCTATTCCGACAGGTGCACCAGCAGGTGTTGTGCCAACCCAAATTGAACTGCCATCTTTCTCACTTAAAGTCGCTTGCGAATGAGCACCGATAAATGAATATCGTGACCAGGCTCCCCCGTGTTCGGCAGACTCCAAGAGAAAAGTTGATGCTTCGTTCTTTGCAATCTTGCGATAAACACCTAGTGGTGTTTCACCGTCAGCAAGGAGCTTGCGATAGACGGGAATAACGTTGTAGCTCTTCGCGTATTCGCGAAATTCAGATAGTTGCATTATCGCTCCGCGCTTATTTCAAGCGGATTGTGGAAACAAGTCTTTTCTCCAGTGTGGCAAGCCGCACCAACTTGGTTAACTTTCAGTAGCAAAGCATCGCCATCACAATCTAGAGAAATTGAAACTACCTCTTGGGTATGGCCAGATGTTGCACCCTTGACCCAGAGTTCGCTGCGGCTGCGGCTCCAGTAAGTTGCCTTGCCAGTTGCCAGAGTTAGGGCTAGAGATTCGCGGTTCATATAGGCCAGCATTAATACTTCGCCAGTTTGTGAATCTTGGGCGATCGCGGGAATTAGATCGATACCTTCTTTTAAGCGCGCTGCAATATCTGATGGGATCGCAGCGCTCATGTGCTTATTCTGCCTTACGCAGTTGCGTTGTTGCGAATGGAATAACCCTGCGCGCTTAGATAGCGCTTTACATCACCAATTCGGTGTACTCCGAAGTGAAAGACGCTCGCCGCAAGTAGCGCATCTGCGCCAGCATCAAGGGCAGCGGCAAAATCTTCTAGCGCGCCTGCGCCACCGCTGGCGATTAATGGAACTTGAGAGATCGCGCGAACCGCGGTAATCATTCCGATGTCATAGCCCGCGCGAGTTCCGTCGGCGTCCATTGAGTTGAGGAGAATCTCTCCCGCTCCGAGTGCGCAAGCTTTTTCAACCCATGCCAACGCATCAAGCCCGGCGCTCTGTCGACCACCATGCGTTGTAACTTCAAATCCTGATTCGGTTCTCGCGCGGCGCGCATCAATAGAGATGGTTAAAACTTGAGAACCGAAGCGATCGGCGATTTCTGCAATTAACTCGGGGCGCGCAATGGCAGATGTATTGATTGAAACTTTATCTGCACCGGCGCGCAGTAAACGGTCCACATCATCTACTGTGCGAATGCCACCACCAACTGTTAATGGGATAAAGACTTGTTCTGCCGTCTTGCGCACTACATCTAAAGTTGTTTCGCGGTTGCTGCTGCTGGCAGAAATATCTAAAAACGTTAACTCGTCGGCGCCTTCTAGGTTGTAAAGAGAAGCCATCTCAACTGGATCACCTGCGTCAACCAAATCGGTGAAGTTGACTCCCTTTACAACTCGGCCATCAGTCACATCAAGGCAGGGAATGATCCGAATAGATAACGCCATTTACTTCGCGCCCTTAGTGATAGCCAAAGCTTCTTCAAGGGTGAACGCACCTGCATAAAGAGCCTTACCAACTATTGCGCCTTCAACGCCAATTGCATGAAGTGATGAAAGTGCAGTGATGTCAGCAAGAGATGAGATTCCACCGCTGGCAACAACCGGCTTCTTAGTCGCCGCACATACCTCTTTGAGTAGTTCTAGGTTTGGTCCTTGCAGCGTTCCATCTTTTGTAACATCGGTGACAACGTAACGAGAGCAACCATCGCGCTCCAGGCGTTCGATTGTTTCAAAGAGATCGCCGCCTTCTTTAGTCCAACCGCGTGCTGCTAAGACATGGCCACGGACATCTAAACCGACTGCGATGCGATCTCCGTGTTCGGCAATCACTCGCGCTGTCCATTCGGGGTTTTCCAGAGCTGCAGTGCCAAGGTTTACACGAGTACATCCAGTGGCCAACGCACGCTTTAAAGATTCGTCATCACGAATGCCACCAGAGAGTTCAACTTTTATATCCAGGCGGCCCACAACTTCTGCAAGTAAAGATGTATTTTCGCCGCGACCAAATGCTGCATCTAGATCAACTAGGTGAAGCCATTCAGCGCCGGCTGCTTGAAACTCGAGTGCGACATCAAGCGGTGCTCCATAGATACTCTCTTGAGCGAGCTCGCCTTGAACTAAGCGCACTGCTTTGCCATCTTTAACATCGACTGCTGGCAAGAGCTCCAGATAATTTACTTGGTGATTGTTTGTCGTCATAGCATCCCAACCCAATTCTTAATTAGAGCAAGACCGGCATCGCCAGATTTTTCAGGATGAAATTGCGTTGCTGCAATCGCACCATCTTCTACTGCCGCCAAAAACTTCTCGTTGTGAGTGCTCCAGGCTTGCGCAATTCCAACAGGCTTCTTTGCAGCATATGAGTGCACGAAGTAGAACGATTGATCTTCTATCCCTTTGAACAAGTTCGAGTTTGATGAGACTTCTATGGTATTCCAACCCATATGCGGCAAGATCGGCGCATCTAATTTGGTGACGCTCTCCTGCCAGATTCCTACACCTTTATTTAATACTCCATCGGTGTGCTCATCACCATCTCTAAAAAGTATTTGCATTCCAACACAGATTCCTAGAGTTGGACGTTGCTTAGCAAGGCGTTCGCGAACAATCGCATCTCCCCCAACCGCAACTAAACCGCGCATGCATGCCGCAAATGCACCAACGCCCGGGACAACTAACCCTTGCGCATTAAGTGCGATCTCGCGATCGGAGGTAACTACAACTTCTTTACCGCTGCGTTCGAAAGCGCGTTGCGCTGACCGTAAATTTCCCGAACCGTAATCAAGGATTGCGATCACTATTAGAGCGAACCTTTTGTTGAAGGAACTCCTGCGATTCCGCCATCAAGAGATACTGCATCGCGAAGTGCGCGTGCTACTGCTTTGAACTGCGCTTCAAAGACATGGTGGGCGTTACGTCCCTCAAGCACGCGCACATGTAGCGCTATACGGGCTTCAGCAACGATTGACTCCCAGATGTGCTTACCAAGAGTTGTATCAAAGGTTCCGATTAACTCAACGATTTCTGGTTGGCGATGGACTAAGTATGGGCGTCCCGAAAGATCTACTGCTGCCTGAACAAGTACTTCATCAAGTGGAACCATGGCATCGCCAAAGCGACGAATGCCAACTTTGTCACCTAGTGCTTCGCGAAGCGCTTGCCCAAATGCCAGCGAAGTATCTTCAACTGTGTGATGTGAATCCACATCGATATCACCTGTTGTCTTTACAGTGAGGTTGAAACCGGAGTGCTTTCCAAGTTGTGAAAGCATGTGATCAAAGAATGGGACGCCAGTATCAACTGATATCTCACCGACACCATCGAGGTTTAACTCAACAATTACGTGGGACTCTTTAGTTTTACGTTCTACGCGGGCTGTTCTCATCTGATTATCTCCATTAGCTTGGTATTAAATTACTTCTGCAAAATCTCTTTTAAGGCGCTTATAAATTTCTGATTCTCGGCCTCATTGCCAATGGTCATACGCAAGTGGCCTAATAATCCCACATCTCTAATCAGAACACCTCGATCGAGAAGTTGGCGCCAGATCTGCGCTGGCTCTAAGTTAAATCCTGAGAAGATGATGAAGTTTGCGCTGCTTGGAGCAACAGTCAGCCCCATGGTTTCGAGGGCGGTGACTACCTTCTTACGAGATTCTATGAGGGTGGCGACAGTTCCTAGAAGTTCGCCTTGATACTCGAGTGCAACCTCAGCAGCTGCCTGAGTAATTGCACTGAGGTGATATGGAAGACGAACTAAATACATTGCATCGATAACTTCTGGATTGGCGACTAAATACCCTACGCGCGCGCCGGCGAAAGCGAATGCTTTACTCATCGTGCGAATCACAACCAGATTTGGATACTTGGCGATCAGAGTTACGGCAGATGTTTCGCTAGAGAATTCTGCATAAGCCTCATCAACAACCAGCAAACCGTTAACTTCCGCGGTCGCCTTCGCTAACTCTTCAATTTCATCAACTTTTAAAAGGGTGCCAGTTGGATTATTTGGAGTTGTAATGAAAGTGAGCGCGGGCTTCTTCGCCGTTATCTCAGTGATCGCCTTAGCGGTATCTAAAGTGAAATCTGCGCGGCGTCCCCCATCTTGCCAAGTAACGCCAATTACCTTTGCGATAAGCGGGTGCATTGAATAAGAAGGTGTGAAACCAAGAGCGCCACGATCACCAAAAGCCATGAAGAGAGATTGGATAATCTCGTTGCTGCCATTGGCTGCCCAAATTGAATCTGCGGCAAAATTTGTACCAGATAGAGAATTTATGAACTTACCTAGAGCTGTGCGTAGAACTGTGGCATCACGATCTGGATAGCGATTTAAAGTTGTGGCAACTCTGTGAACCCGATCGGCAATTGCTTGCGCGAGTTCAGGAGATGGAGCATAAGGATTCTCATTCGTGTTTAACGTTGCCTCTGCTGGAACCTGTGGCGCTCCATATGGTGAAAGAGAAGTTAAATCTTCGCGGAGTGGCAACCAAAGTGGCCATTGTTTGGCGCTCATAAATCTTCCAAACGCGCAGTTATTGCTTCGCCGTGTGCTGGTAGATCTTCAGCGTTTGCAAGAGTGATCACAGTCTCTGCAATATCTACAAATGCTTGCTGTGAATATTCGATATAGTGCAATCCGCGCAAGAAAGTTTGTACAGATAGCCCACTACTGTGGCAGGCGCATCCACCTGTTGGGAGTACGTGATTTGAACCAGCTGAATAATCACCAAGTGATACTGGTGAAAAACGTCCGATGAAGACTGCGCCAGCGTTACGAATTTTCAACGCATCTTGAGCAGCGTTCTGGGTTTGAATCTCTAAGTGTTCTGCTGCATAGGCATTTACGACATCTAAACCTTGTTCAATTGAATCAACCAAAACGATTGCAGATTGAATGCCCGAAAAGGCTTCACGAATTCTGGTTGAGTGTCTTGTCGCCGCAACTCTGACTTCCAACTCCGCAATAACGCTAGCTGCTAATTTTTCAGATGTCGTTACTAGAACAGCTGCAGCGATGACATCGTGCTCGGCCTGGCTTATTAGATCTGCGGCAACATCACCTGCGCGCGCACTTTCATCAGCCAAGATGGCAATCTCAGTTGGGCCCGCCTCCGAATCAATACCGATAACACCGCGCAGCGCGCGCTTCGCTGCAGCTACATAGATATTGCCTGGACCAGTAACCAAATCACATTTCTCGCAGAGGCCCTCCATGCCATAGGCAAAGAGCGCAATTGCTTGAGCGCCACCAACTGCATAAACCTCAGTTATCCCGAGCAGAGCGCACGCGGCAAGAATTGTTGGGTGAGGAAGTCCACCAAACTCTTTCTGTGGTGGTGATGCAACTGCGATGCTGGAAACTTTTGCAATTTGTGCCGGAATAACATTCATCAAGACGCTACTTGGGTAAACGGCGCGACCGCCTGGAACATAGAGTCCAACGCGATCGACTGGGATCCAACGCTCGGTAACAACTCCCCCATCGACAACTTTCGTCGTAGTTACACCGCGGGTTTGATCGTTGTGCACTTTACGGATTCGCTCAGTCGATAGTTCTAGAGCGGCGCGAATCTTTGGATCTAAATCAGCGAGTGCTTTATCTAAAGCCGATTGTGGAACACGGATTGAAGGTGGCCTAACGCCATCAAATTCTTCGGCAAGTCGCAGTAAGTCTGACTCGTTACCTGATTTAACTTTCTGCAGAATTGGCTCAATCGCAACTAGGGCCGCGGCGATATCTAACTTCGCTCGCGGAATAGCTTTCTGGTAGCCCGCTTTAGTGAGAGCTTTACCGCGTAGATCAAGCGAGCGAATCATGGGGCAAGTCTAACGGCTGCCACCTACTCGAGGCGTTGCCAATAAATTAGGCGATAAAGCGCAAAATCACATTCGAACTAAGCAGTCTGGCCCCAAGATAGATTTCAAATCTGCGCTCAAACTTGGCGATGCTGTTACAAGTGCATCGATCTTCATAGTTGTTAATACGCTTTGGTCATCGATCTGCATATGTACTTCTCGTTTGCCGGGATGCGAACGCAGAATCTCCTTCATGCGATCGACTACTGGTGGTGTGCACTGCGCAATCGGTAAAGAGATTAATAACGGTCCGACTGGCCCAGTCGAAACATCGAGGGACTTCATTTCAAGAGCTGTAAAACGCAAAACTTCATCGCGACGTTCGAATCGACCGCGGACTGTTACGACGCGATCTTCAATCAGGGTAAGAGCATATTGATTGTAAGTATTTGAGAAGAAGAGAACTTCTATTGCGCCTTCCAGATCTTCCAGACTAACAATCGCCCACGATGAACCTGTGCGAGAAACTTTGCGTTGAACGCCTGTAATCAAGCCACCCAAAGTGACCATGCCATCTGGCGTGCTTTCATCACTTTGTAGTGCGCTAATAGACATATCGGTATTCGAACGCAAGATATGTTCAACACCTAGGAGTGGATGATCTGAAACATAGAGGCCCAGCATTTCGCGTTCAAAGACCAACAGCGTTGCCTTATCCCATTCAAATGTAGGTATCTCAATTTCCAGACCTGAAACTTGCGTCATCGAATCGCCTCCGAAGAGATCGAATTGACCGATCGCTTCTGCGCGCTTTGTTTCGATTACCGAATCGATAGCCTCTAGGTGAACTGACATCAACGCTTTTCGTGCATGGTTTAGCGAATCGAATGCTCCACCTTTGATTAAAGATTCAATTGTTTTCTTATTGCAAACTTGCGCATCAACTTTGGCGAGGAAATCACCGAATGATGTGAATGCTCCCTTTGTTGTGCGCGCAGATTTAATTGAAGCGACCACGGCTTCACCAACGTTACGGATTGCAGCGAGCCCAAAGCGGATATCTTGGCCGCGCGGTGTGTACTCAGCATTTGATTCGTTGACATCAGGTGGAAGAACTTTGATACCCATGCGGCGACATTCAGATAAGTAGAGCGCTGACTTATCTTTATCATCACGCACACTGGTAAGCAGGGCTGCCATGTATTCAGTTGGGAAATTTGCTTTGAGGTAGGCGGTCCAGAATGAGACAACTCCATAGCCAGCACTGTGTGCACGGTTAAATGCATAGTCAGAGAAGGGAATAAGAACATCCCACAGGCGCTTGATCGCTGCAGTTGAGAAACCATTTTCCTTCATGCCAGCTTCGAAGGGAACGTATTCCCTATCTAGAATTTCCTTATTCTTCTTACCCATCGCCTTACGCAAAAGATCTGCACGGCCAAGTGAGAAGCCAGCAACTTTCTGGGCGATCGCCATTACCTGCTCTTGATAAACAATCAGACCGTAGGTGTCACCAAGAATTTCTTGCAGGACGTTTGATAACTCTGGATGAATTGGTTCAACTGGTTTGCGACCATTCTTGCGATCGGCGTAGTTGTTGTGTGCGTTCTCTCCCATTGGTCCTGGGCGATAGAGCGCTATAACCGCTGAAATATCGGCAAAGGAATCTGGAGCCATGCTGCGAAGCAGTGCGCGCATTGGGCCACCATCGAGTTGGAATACGCCGAGTGTGTCACCGCGGGATAAGAGTTCAAATGTTTTCTGATCTGCCAGAGGTAAATCTTCAAGGACCACATTTATTCCTTGATTCTCTTTAATATTTAAGAGCGCATCATCTAGAACAGATAAGTTTCGCAGCCCCAAAAAGTCCATCTTTAACAAGCCCGTTGATTCGCAGGCTCCCATATCGAACTGGGTAATGATCGCTCCATCGGCTTCGCGACGATGAATTGGGATCACATCAAGAAGTGGTTCGCGCGAAAGGATGACACCTGCAGCGTGCACACCCCATTGGCGCTTAAGACCTTCAAGTCCGCGCGCTAAATCAACGACCTTCTTTGAGTCAGGGTCTGAGTTGTAGAGCTCGCGGAATTCACCGGCTTCACCGTGGCGTGGATCTTGCGCATCGAATACGCCAGATAAAGAAATATCTTTACCCATAACAGATGGTGGAAGCGCCTTGGTTAACTTCTCGCCAATTACATATGGATAGCCAAGAACTCGAGTGGCATCTTTAATTGATTGCTTAGATTTAATTGTGCCGTAGGTGATGATCTGCGCAACGCGATCTTCGCCGTATTTTTCAGTGGCGTATCGGATCATTTCGCTGCGGCGACGTTCATCGAAGTCCAGATCGATATCAGGCATAGAGATACGTTCTGGATTGAGGAAGCGCTCAAAGAGTAAGCCGTGTTCAATTGGATCAAGGCCAGTGATTCCGAGTGCATAAGCAACTAATGATCCCGCAGCAGATCCGCGGCCCGGACCAACTCGAATTCCAACTTTCTTGGCATGCGTAACTAAGTCAGCAACAACTAAGAAGTAACCAGGAAATCCCATCTTAATCATGACATCAAGTTCGTAATTTAAACGTGTGCGATGTTCATCAGTTGCGCGATCGCCAAAACGAGTTATCAATCCGCGTTCCGATTCTTTGCGTAGCCACGAATCTTCAGTTTCGCCTTGCGGAACAGCGAAAGCTGGCATGAGGTTCTCATCTTCGCGCAGCTTTACATTGCAGCGCTCGGCGATAAGCAAGGTGTTATCGCAGGCCTCAGGCAGATCCTTAAAGAGCTCGCGCATTTGTGCAGGTGACTTTAGATAGAACTCATCGTTATCAAATTTAAATCGCTTGGGATCGGCCAACGTTGAGCCAGATTGCACGCAGAGCAACGCTTCATGCGCCGCCGCATCTTCATGGCGGGTGTAGTGCAGGTCATTTGTGGCAAGCAGCGGCAGCTTAAGTTCGCGACCAAGTTTTATGAGATCTTCCTTAACGCGGGTTTCCACATCAATGCCGTGATCCATTAATTCAAGGAAGAAGTTGTGGGCGCCGAAAATATCTCGGTAATCACTTGCTGCTCGCATCGCCTCTTTGTAATTACCCATGCGAAGACGAGTTTGGATTTCACCACCTGGGCAACCTGTAGTTGCAATCAAGCCATCTGCATATTTAGAGAGTAGCTCGCGATCCATGCGCGGCTTGTAGTAATAACCTTCAAGGGAAGCAAGAGAAGAGAGTCTAAATAAATTAGCCAGACCATGATTGTTCTCGGCCAAGATGGTCATATGCGTATATGCGCCACCGCCTGAGACATCATCATCGCCACCATCAGCCCATTGCACTTTCTTCTTATCAAAGCGCGATTCTGGAGCCACATAAGCTTCGATACCAATGATCGGTTTAACGCCCGCCTTGACCGCTTGCTTATAGAAATCAAAAGCGCCGAAAACATTTCCGTGATCAGTCATTGCGATCGCCGGCATCTCTTGGCGCGCTACTTCTTCTACGAGATCGCCGATACGTGCGGCACCGTCGAGCATTGAATATTCAGTGTGCACATGAAGGTGCACAAAAGAATCTTTACTCGCTTTTGGCTGGGTTGGGTTTTCGGTTGTCACAGTTGCACAAGATTAGTCGTTACGGCAGAACAGCCTCGGATAGCAACGCCAAGCAAGCCTGAAGGTCAGGTGCATAGGGAGCGTTGAGAACGAGTTCCTCGGATGAGACGGGATGTTTAAAGCGAAGTTCAAGGGCGTGCAACCATGGACGTGACATGGCTAACGATTTACCAAGGACTGGATCTGCTCCATAAGTTGTATCCCCCACAAGTGGATGATTTAACGCAGAGAAATGAACTCGAATTTGATGCGTGCGACCAGTTTCGAGTTCGACTTTTACGAGTGAGACGGAGCGATAGAACTCGATTACTTCGTAGTGAGTGATGCTCTCTTTTCCTTCGGCAATTACTGCAAAGCGATGATCTTCTTTGGGATGGCGATCGATAGGCGCATCGATGGTTCCAGAAACAGGATCCATATGTCCTTGCACGAGTGCGTGATAAGTCTTTTCCACTTCGTGGTTTCGGAAGGCTTCCTTCAATCGTGTGTAGGCAACATCAGTTTTTGCAACGATCATTAAACCGCTTGTGCCAACATCTAGGCGATGAACAATTCCCGCGCGTTCGGCAGGACCTGATGTTGAAATCGTGTAACCAGCAGCCATTAGCGCGCCAACAACGGTTGGCCCCATCCATCCTGGGCTTGGGTGCGCAGCACAACCAACTGGCTTATCAACTACAACGATGTGTTCGTCATCGTAAACAACTCGCAACCCATCAAGTGGAGTTAGCGGAATTGGATCTTGATTCAGCGGTTCTGGCATTAAGACATCGATAACTTGTCCGCTGGTAACGCGCTCTGATTTAGCCATCGCACGACCAGAAGTTGTGATGTCGCCATCTTCTAGAAGTTTTACGATTGCGGTTCGAGAGAGCCCGAGAACCCGAGTCAGGGCGCTATCGATTCGCTCGCCCGCAACCCCTTCAGGAACGCTTAATGTGCGCGCTTCGCGTGACATTTACGCCTCCTCGGAACTCTCTTTTTTCTCACCAATGGTTGGCTCTATCGGAGAAATATTTTTTATTGACAGGACCACTGCGATCGCTGTTGCAACCACAATAGCGGTATCTGCGATGTTAAATACCGGCCAATTTGGTAACTCAATCCAGTCGATCACATGGCCGGTAAAGAAGCCCGGTGCACGGAAGATTCGATCAGTTAAATTACCTACGATTCCACCAAGGGCTAGACCAATCACGATCGCCCATCCCTTTGAGGTGATCTTTGGTGCGTAGTAAGCAATTGCGGCAACGACGCAACAAGCAAATATTGAGAGAATAAGAGTTGCACCCGTAGCAAAGCTAAATGCTGCGCCAGAGTTTTTTACCAGCGTTAACTGCAGAAATGAGCCGATCAATTTAATGGGATCTCGGGAATCTAAATTAGCTATCGCCCAAGTCTTGGTAGCAAAATCAATTAGCCAAATAGCCCAGGCGATTGAGTAGAGACGTTTGCTAAGTGGAGAAAGGCGCACGTTAGCGCCGCTCTTCCTTCTGCTTACAGATCATGCAGAGCGTCGCACGCGGAAATACTTGAAGGCGGGCTTTACCTATTGGGCTGCCGCACTCTTCGCAATTTCCATAAGTTTTACTGTCGATTCGTTCAAGAGCGCGCTCTGTTTGCAAAACCATATCGCGCGCGTTAATTACCAGAGACATCTCATGCTCACGTTCAAAGGTTTTCGTACCTGAATCTGCCTGATCATCTCCAGCGCCTTCACCAGAATCAGAAATCAACTCATCCATCTCTGCTTCTACTAGTGCAAGTTCACGGCGTAGGCGCTCAAGATCGCCAGAGATTTCAGTGCGAACCGCTTTTAACTCTGCAGCAGACCATGGCGCTTCACCGTCGCTGGCAGTTACAGGAGTTGGTGCTGCTTTGATTGGTTTAAGTGGCGCAACTTTCTTACCGCTCTTCACTGGGCGTGGAGGTGGGGGCATTACCAGACGTCGTTCTTCAATTACCGGTGCAGCAACTGGTGCTACAACTGTTGCAACGCTAACCGTTTGAGATTTTTCATCAACGGTAAGAGTTGTCTTTCCAGCCTTAGATGGGAAAGGTCGGACTGGCGCTTTCTTCAAGGCAGATTTCTTCAGGGCAGCTTTCTTGGCTGGTGCTTTTTTAACAGCAGCTTTCTTGGCTGGTGCTTTTTTAGCAACTTTTTTAGCCGCCGCTTTCTTAACGGGAGTTTTTTTGGCAGCAGCTTTCTTAGCAGGTGCCTTCTTGGCCTTGGCTACCTTTTTAACCGGTTTCTTCACGGTCTTCTTTTTTGCTGGCACGCCGCGCACCTTATGCCCTTTTTCACGCTCTACCAACTTTGCCACTCGTCGCCCGCACAAATTCTTGAACAGTTCTGCGCAAGGCGGGCGTTAGACTCACCTCCTTATGAATTCTCCAAAGATGCGCCCAATTCCCGCTGCGATCGACCTCCCAGGTATGGAGCGTTCGATCCTAGATTTCTGGCGCACGAATTCGATTTTCGAGGCGAGCACGCAAGCAAGAGAAGGCGCGCAACCTTGGACCTTCTATGAAGGCCCTCCTACAGCCAATGGAATGCCGGGAACTCACCACATCGAAGCTCGCGTATTTAAAGATGTCTTTCCGCGTTATCAAACGATGAAGGGCAAATATGTAACTCGCAAAGCAGGTTGGGATTGTCATGGCTTGCCAGTTGAGATCGCGGTTGAGAAAGAGTTAGGTTTTTCTGGAAAAGGCGATATCGAAAAGTACGGAATCGCCGCATTTAACGACAAGTGTCGCGAATCTGTAACTCGACACGTTGATGCATTTACGACGATGACCAACCGAATGGGTTTCTGGGTTGATTTTGATCAGGCTTATTGGACGATGGCTCCTGAATATGTAGAAAGCGTTTGGTGGAGCTTAAAAGAGATCTGGAAGAAAGGTCTCCTCGTACAAGATCACCGCGTTGCGCCATATTGCCCGCGTTGTGGAACCGGCCTCTCCGATCATGAGCTGGCGCAGGGATATGAAACAGTTACCGATCCATCTGTCTATGTTCGTTTTCCAGTTACATCTGGCGAATTAGCCGACCTCGGCGCTGCACTGCTGATTTGGACTACAACTCCTTGGACATTAGTTTCAAATACCGCTGTCGCTGTTCACCCAGATGTTGATTACGCGGTCGCTGAAGTCGTGCTTGAAGAAAACCGTGAAGTCCTAGTTGTAGCAGAAGCACTTCTCGGTGCACTCACTGGTGAAGTCAAAGTTCTTAAGGTAATTAAGGGTAGAGATCTAGAGCGCGTTACCTATAAGCGCCCACTAGATTTGATCGAGATTCCAGATTCTCATTTCATAGTTCTGGCAACATATGTAACAACTGAAGATGGAACAGGCTTAGTCCACCAATCCCCTGCCTTTGGCGCTGACGATTTAGCGGTTTGCCGTGGTTATGGTCTTCCTGTTGTAAATCCAATCGCACCCGATGGAAAGTTTTTGGCCGATGTGCCACTAGTTGGCGGGGTCTTCTTTAAGGAAGCCGATAAGACTTTGGTTAAGGAACTTAAATCACGCGGTGTTTTATATAAGCACCAGCCATTTGAGCACCCATATCCACACTGCTGGCGCTGTCACACCGCACTTATTTATTATGCGCAACCATCTTGGTATATCCGCACGACCTCAATTAAAGATGAGTTGATCCGCGAGAATAACAAGACCAATTGGCACCCCGAGACAATTAAGACTGGCCGTTACGGTGATTGGCTCAATAACAACATTGACTGGGCGCTTTCGCGAAATCGTTTCTGGGGAACGCCACTACCGATCTGGCGTTGTGAAGATAAGCATGAAGTCTGCGTTGATTCACTCTCTGAACTCGGCGCGCTTGCGGGGCAAGAACTCTCCAACCTTGATCCACATCGCCCATTTGTTGATGACATTACCTTCCCATGTGCGCAATGTTCCAAAGTTATGAATCGCGTACCTGAAGTCATCGACTGTTGGTATGACTCAGGCGCTATGCCATTTGCACAGTGGGGCTACCCACATAAGCCTGGTTCAGTTGAAAAGTTTAAAGCTGCATACCCTGCCGACTTTATCTGTGAAGCGATCGATCAAACGCGCGGCTGGTTCTACACGCTGATGACTATTGGAACTTTGGTCTTTGATCAAAGTTCATATAAGAGCGTGCTCTGCCTAGGCCACATCCTTGATAAAGATGGTCGCAAGATGAGTAAGCACCTGGGCAATGTGCTCGAGCCAATTTCGCTAATGGATCAACATGGCGCGGATGCGGTGCGTTGGTACATGTTGGCCGCCGGTTCTCCTTGGTCTGCGCGCCGCGTTGGCCACGATGCGATTAGCGATGTCGTACGTAAAACGCTGCTTACTTACTGGAACACAATCTCATTCCATACTCTCTATGCCGAAGCATCCGGATTTGAGCTAAGCCAATCACCAGCGCTTAAGGATCGCTCGATGATGGATAAGTGGATCATCAGCGAGTTAAACGCTCTTGTACAAGAAGTTGATAAGTCATATTCAGAATTTGATTCTCAGAACGCAGGCAAAGCACTCGCTAGATTTATCGATGATCTCTCTAACTGGTATGTGCGCCGTTCGCGCCGTCGCTTCTGGGATGGTGATGCAGCCGCACTGGCAACGTTGCATGAATGTCTGGTTACCCTGACTCAACTACTTGCTCCGATGGTGCCATTTATCTCAGAGCATGTTTGGCAAGAGTTGGTAAAGGTTGCAGATCCATCTGCTGCCACCTCAGTTCATTTAACGGATTTCCCGACCGCCGATGCTTCGCTAATTAACTTAGATTTAAATGCGCAGGTTGCGATGACTCGTCGAGTTGTAGAACTAGGTCGCTCTGCTCGAGCTGAATCAGCGATCAAGATTCGTCAACCCCTGCAACGCGCTCTTATTTCTGCAAATGGTTGGTCAACGCTTCCAACGGATATGAAGGAACAGATCGCAGATGAGTTAAATGTTATCGATCTAGCCGATATCGCTGATGCCGATGGAGATTTAGTTGATATCTCTGTAAAGGCTAACTTCAAATCACTTGGCGCGAAGTTTGGCAAAGAGGTTCAAGATATTGCTAAGTCGATTGCTGCTACCGATCCAACAGAGTTAGTTAAAGGACTTCGTAAGTCTGGCAGCGCCCAGGTTGGCACATGGGAGATTGATCTTGCTGATCTCGTCGTTACCGAAGTTCCAAAATCTGGATGGATGGTGGCAAGCCATGATGGCGAATCCGTTGCCTTGGATTTGGCGCTAACGCCTGAGCTAATTGAAGCCGGAAACGTTCGTGAAGTAATCCGCTTTATCCAAGAACGTCGTAAGAGCGATGGCTTTGAGATCTCGGATCGGATCAAAGTTCGCTGGAACTCAGAACAATCAGTGGTATCTGCAATTACTAAAGCGCAGGCTCACATCAGTGAAGAAGTATTAGCCCTTGAATTCGTACGCGATGAGACGCTTGCACCTAGTGAGAACGATTTGGGAATAGAAGTAGTACTTAAGAAAGCTTAGATAGTTATATTTAAAGTACGACGATGATGATGCTCTTGGCCAGGCTTATGCCGATCAAGAGAACGATAAATGAGAGATCGATCGCCACTCCTCCCAAGCGAAGTGGAGGCACAAAACGTCCAACAAACTTCATTGGTGGATCGGTAATTGAATAAATCAATTCGAAGAAAGCGATTAAGAAAGATTTAGGACGCCAATTTGGTGCAAAAATTCTGGCGTAATCAACGATTAAGCGGATAAAAAGTGCATACTTGAAGAGATCAAGCAGTGTGAGCAGGAGTGAAGTGATCATCAGCCGAGAGGGAAGTTTCTTAAATCAGCTCTGGTTAAAGAAACTTGCTTGAGCCGCTGCGGTTTTATCTTCGCTGCTGACATTTACATTTGCAGGCGAGAGAAGGAATACTTTGTGGCTGACACGCTCGATACGACCGTGTAGACCAAATACAAGACCACTTGCGAAGTCAACTAAACGTTTACGTTCGCTCTCTTCCATATCATCGAGATTGATGATGACTGGATTTCCTTCGCGGTAGTGCTCACCCATCTTGCGCGCCTCAGAGTAAGAACGAGGTTGCAAAGTAACGATGTGGTAATTCGACTCTTGAACTGGAGCAGCTGCGACAGTTGAACCAACGACTGTTACGCCGGCGCGGTCGCGAGATGGACGAGCGATCTCACGTGCAGGGCGTTCGGTGTTGCGAACTGGAGTTGCTTCTTGTTGTTGAGCCTCTTCATCGGTATCTACCAAACCGAGGTAGCCCATCATTTTGTTGAGTGCAGACATAGGTAAAGGTTAGGGGTGATAGGTCCGCGAACCGAGGATTTGGCTACCTACCCGTATATGTGTCGCACCGTGGGCGATAGCGATTTCAAAGTCAGAACTCATGCCAGCCGAAAGCGATTTTGCGCTTGGGAATCTGCTGGTAAATCGTTGGTGAACCTGCGCGATTTCGGCAAAGGCGAGGTGATGTTCGTACTCAACTGGTGGAACGCACATTATGCCCTTGAGTTCTAACCCCGAACTTGCAGCGACCGCATCGCCTAGCCCGGCCAAATCTTCTTCAACTACTCCCCCTCTATCGGGTGCGCCATCTAGTGAGAGCTGAATAAAGACGCCAATTTTTCTACCTGCTTCTTCGCAGATGCGATTTAACTTTTCGATATGACTTACCTGATCAAGTGAATGGATCACATTGGCCCAGGATGCGATCTCCCGTAATTTTCGACTCTGCACCTGTCCTTGATAATGCCAAATCCCAGGCACTTCTATGGATTTAACTGACCCTTCCTCGGTTCGGTTTTCGCCAAAATTACTTTGGCCCAGGTCGTGGAGAATTGCGACATCGGAGGCTGGATAAGTTTTTGTAACAGCGATCAAAGTTATCTCGGCAAGATCTCGCCCGGCTAACTGTGCAGCACTAGCAATACGCGACTTCACATTTTGCAATGAGTTGCTTATAAATTCACGGCGCTCTGTCATAGCCAGACCAACCCCGCTTGGCGCCCGGTGGCTCCATCTCGCCTATAAGAATAGAGATCATCGTGTTCTAACGTGCAGCGACTTTGGTTATCTATCTCTGTAACCCCCAATTTTTTAAGATCTGAGATAAGCGCAGTAACTAGATCTAAAGACGGGGTATTCGAAGCGGTTTGGCTAGCGCTTTCGGGATGGCTTGCCGTTACCTCACTAAAGATTTCGGGTGAAACTTCATAACACTTGCCGCAAATCGCAGGTCCGATAATCGCTGAAATCTGTTCATCAGAAATTTCGCGCATCACATCAATGGCTCTCTCGGCCACTCGATTTAGTAAACCTTTACGACCAACATGAACTGCCGCGACCGCGTCCTTTGACTTAAGCAAGAGTGGAATGCAATCTGCGACCATAACAGCGAGTGTTATTCCTGGGATGCCGGTAACTAAAGCATCTGCAGTCGGATATTCGTCGGTAACTTCTTCGATGATCGCAACACGATTTCCATGGACTTGGCTCATATATTGAGTTGGTCCAAACTTTGCAGAAATTAAAGCGCGATTGCTGGTAACTACTTCCGGAATGTCCCCGACATGGTCCCCCAAATTAAGGGATGCATATTCCCCAGAACTGTTGCCGCCTAGGCGATCGGTAAAGAAAGTTCCCATAGTTAGCTCACTCGCTTCTGGAGTGGAGCTAATTACTTCATAAAGTCGGGAACGTCGATCTCATCTTCAGCAACGAGATCTTCAAAGGTGACGCGCTTACGAGGTGCGCTGCCATCGAGATCAAGGGCGACAGAAATTGGATCGTTGCTTGGAATTGGATTGGCGATACCTGAAAGGCTCGCTTTATCAATTACCGGAACTGAAACCTTCTTTGGCTCTCCGCCATCAAAGCCCGCTGCGATAACTGTGATTCGAACTTCATCACCTAAGGCATCATCAATGGTTGTACCGAAGATTATGCGGGCGTTGGGATGCGCTGCTGCTTGAACTAATTCGCAAGCTTCATTGATCTCAAAGAGGCCAAGGTCTGAACCACCAGCAACAGAGAGAAGAACTCCCATTGCGCCATCAATAGATGCTTCAAGTAGCGGGCTTGAGATCGCAAGCTCTGCAGCACGTGTTGCGCGATTTTCTCCGCGCGCAGATCCAATTCCCATCAGAGCAGAACCGGCATCTGTCATAACTGTTTTTACATCTGCGAAGTCAAGGTTGATCAAACCTGGCTGTGTAATGATCTCGGTAATTCCCTGAACGCCTGAGAGAAGAACTTGATCAGCGCTCTTAAATGCATCGACTGCAGTTATGTTGCGATCTGAAATTGCAAGTAAGCGATCATTTGGAATAACAATCAAAGTATCTACTTCTGCACGTAGTAGTTCGATTCCTTCGTCTGCTTGCGCAGAGCGAATCTTTCCTTCAAATGAGAAGGGGCGAGTTACAACGCCGATTGTTAGAGCACCAAGATCGCGTGCGATCTTTGCAACGATCGGTGCACCACCTGTACCGGTACCGCCACCTTCGCCAGCGGTAACAAAGACCATATCTGCGCCACGTAAAATTTCTTCAATATCTTCTGTGTGATCGATCGCTGCTTGACGACCTTTTTCAGGAGCAGCGCCTGCACCAAGACCTTTAGTTGATGCGCGACCAATATCTAGTTTCACATCAGCATCACTCATCAATAGGTGTTGTGCATCGGTATTAATTGCAATGAACTCAACGCCTTTTAATCCAACATCAATCATGCGATTGATTGCATTGACTCCACCGCCACCAATTCCAACTACTTTGATGACAGCTAAATAATTCTGTGGTGCAGCCACAATATCCCCCTTTAGAACTGTAAACCTCTACTTGAGAATTACATTTCTACTCTCTGTAATAAGGGCAACGTAAGGCGTTAGGCAAGCGAAAGCAAAGACCGACTCAAAGATTTTTCAATGAATTTTTCAATGAATTTTTCAATGAATTTGGAGAAGAGAAATCGAGTAAATATTTAAAATAATTTTAATCTTCACATCACTTCACAATAGGAGCATGTGGAGCACTTACATCGATCATCCGTAAATTCTTATTCTCTTCTCGCTTTAACAACGCCCCTATTACCTCAACCTTCAGATCTGTATCTTCGCCATCTCCCCAAATAATTCGAAGATCTTGCCCTTCAAATCTGCCGTAAATTAAGAAGTTATCGCTGCGGGCAGCGCTCATGCGATCGATATTTTTACTGAAGCTTTCAGGTAGCGATGTAAAGACTTTGATCGCCGCTAGGCCCCCATCAACTGATTTGGCGCTCACCTTCGGAAGACCTTCTGCAATTTCGGCCGGAGTAGCGAAGGTGTTTCCTGAAGAGTCAAGTACTACTTGAGGTTTACCTGGTTGGCTATATAGAGCGATTGGAGTTCTTGTTTTAACTGAAATCGAAACTCTTCCATTAATCCAATTTCTTGAGACCTGCGAACTTTCAATCCAATCAAATGACCGTAAGCGGTTCGAGAGAGACCTGGGATCAACTCTGGCTAACTTTTCACCTTCTGCGATATTTAAGGAGCGCGAGATTGCGAGCTGACTCTCTTTAGTTGGCGCTCCAACTATCTCAACGCTTCTAACTGAAAGTAGTGGAGACCAACCAAGAAGATAAGAGCCGGCTCCAAAGATGAGAATGACGACGATTGCGATGCGCGTGGTTTTGGGGCTTATCTTCATTTTTTTTCAGATCTTTAGACCGGTGAGTTAAATCGTCGCGCTAGCCCATCGCAGATAATTGGCGCCAGTGAGTTCACATCTCCTGCGCCAAGAGTAAGGATTACATCGCCTGGTTTTGCATTTTCGATAACCCAGTCAGATGCCTCGATAAAGTTTGGAATAAACTGGCCGTTTTCCATTGCGGATGCGATCTGCGCAGCGCTTACGCCTGGAATTGGTTTTTCAGATGCCGCGTATATTTCAAGGAGAATTACTTCATCGGCTATCTCTAAAGCCGTTGAGAACTCTTTCATAAATGCTTGCGTTCGCGAATAACGGTGCGGTTGAAATATCGCAAGAACTCTTCCATCGCCGGCGTAGCGCTTTGCCGCTTCTAAGGTCACGGTAATTTCAGTCGGGTGGTGTCCATAATCATCGATAACGCGAATTCCATGAACGGTTCCCTTTAACTCAAAGCGACGTCCGGCGCCATGGAAACTTGCTAATCCAGCAAGTAGTTCGGCAGCAGGTGCGCCAAGGGCTAGGCCCATCGCTAACGCTGCACCGGCATTTAAGACATTGTGCAAACCAGGAACTTGTAGTGAGAGAGTTCCGATTAGTCGCCCTTTCCAGAGCGCTCTGGCTGTTGAACCCATCGCCAATAGATTGATTGAATCGATATAAAGGTCACTACCTTCGGTAGTTCCATAGGAAAAAACCTTTAGATCAGGGCGTAATTTGGGATCCCCGCCCAAAGCGGCAGAACCATCATCATCGGCGCAATAAACCAGAATTCCATCTTGGCTAATCGTTGCCGCAAAAGAATTAAATGCGTTGGTTACATCCTCAGGCTTTGCGAAAAAGTCAACGTGATCATGTTCAATATTTGTAATGATCGCAGCGTTGGGATGGTATTCAATAAATGATCCATCAGATTCATCGGCTTCGGCGACAAAGAGGTCGCCCGTTCCTTTATGAGCGTTTGATCCAGATGATGTCAGCGTGCCGCCGATCGCAAATGAAGGATCCAATCCACACGATTGCAGGGCAACAGTCAACATCGATGAAGTAGTTGTCTTGCCATGAGTTCCGGCGACAGCGATGCTGCGATCTTGCGACATTAAAGTTGCTAGCGCCTGCGCACGGGTCAGTACGGGAATCTGTAACTCTTGTGCGCGAATCAACTCAACATTCGCCGCACCTATGGCTGTTGAAAAAATAATGTAATCGGCGCCGTCTACTTGGCTCGCTTTATGCTCCGGAGAAACCTGCGCTCCAAGCGCCTGCAGCGCGCTTAATACCGTTGAATCTTTAGCGTCAGATCCAGTAACTGTGATTCCATGCGAAAGAGCTATGCGCGCTAAACCACTCATGCCTGCCCCACCAATACCGATGAAGTGCAGGCGCTTGCCTGACCATTGCAAAATATCGTCGGCCATTACTTAGCCTTCACTTTCAAGGCTTCTTCCATTAGGGCCACGATTTTTTCGCTGGCGTGTAAATCAGAAGCGTTGCCTGACGGGCTAGCCATTTTGCAATTCTTAAGTAAGCGATCTAAGTGTTTTTCGATCCATTGTGGAGTGAATTCGCTTTGATCGATAATTTCTCCACGAGATTGTTCTGTCACCAATTTGGCGTTCACTTTCTGTTCGCCATTTCCAATCGGCAGTGGAATGAAGAGCGCATATCTTCCGAGCGCATTTACTTCTGAGCAGGTTACGGCGCCGCTACGAGCGATAATCAAATCTGCAGCTAGATAAGTGCTGGCCATATCTTCGATATATGAAACAGGTTTGTAATTGGGTCCAGCTTTGGGAAGTTGATTTGATTTGCCAACTGCGTGGAGCAGTTGTGCACCGGACTTTTCAAAGATAGGAAGAGAATCGGCGATTACCTTATTGAGTGCAACCGAGCCTTGGGAGCCAAAGAAGATTGAGATAACCGGAGCCTTATCGCTCATTCCAAGCGCGGTCTTTGCTTTGCTGCGCGCTGCCGACCAATCGCCTCCGCTAGTTTGAAGAGCTTTCGACACATCAGAACGCAGTGGCAGCCCAGTGATTAGCGCCCTACTCAACTTTCCGGATTTAACTGGTTGAGCGACAGCTAGATGGTTTGTGAAAAGTGCCCCTAAGCGATTTGCTAAACCTGGCTTCGCGTTTGCTTCGTGTATGACTATCGGAATCCTTAAGGAGCGAGCGGCTAAATATGCCGGTGCAGAAACATATCCCCCGAAACCGATTAAAAGATTGGCACCTTTAAGCACTGCACGGGCTTCAAGAAGGGCCTGAGTTAAAGTCGTGGGTGCGACAAAGAGCGAGAGTGATATTTTGCGGGGAATAACTACCTTAGAGATAAATGAGAGGTTAAATCCTGATGCAGGGACTAGTTGATTTTCGAGCCCTGATTTAGTTCCGAGGAATTCAATCTGATCGCCTGGGTGATTTGCGCGCCAGGTGCGGGCGACGGCAAGGGCTGGCTCGATATGACCAGCAGTTCCACCGCCTGCAAGAACGATCTTCATGATGTGCGTAATCTACGCCGTTCTATCGCTTTCTGGAGTTCATTGGAAACTTCAGGATCGCGTAGCGCGCTGCCAATTATGTAACCGAGTCCGATATAGAGAGAAATTAGCGCAGAGCCGCCATAGGAAACAAAGGGAAGAGTTACACCGACAACTGGTAACACACTGGTTGCTGAACCAATGTTAAGAACTGTCTGTACTGCGATCCAGCAGCCGATTCCAGAGCCAACATAACGAGACATTGGATCTTTGCAACGAAGCGCGATTTTAAAAATTGAAAAGATCAGCGCGGCAAGTAAGGCCAAAACTGCGAGAGTGCCGAGTAATCCGAGTTCTTCGCCGATAACTGCAAAGATAAAGTCGGTATGTGCTTCGGCAAGGTTGCCCCACTTTTGACGACTGCCCCCCAAGCCAACTCCAAAAATTCCACCAGATGCTAGCCCGAGCAAACTATGCGCTGGCTGCCAACCTGCATTTTTATACTGTTCTGCTGCGAATGGATCAAGTACAACAAGAAATCTTGCGGCTCGATAACCAGCGGTTGCAATCAGAGCCGCCAGAACAACTGCTCCGGCTGCAACCAATGAACCTAGCAAGCGAAGTTCAACGCCTGAAACAAAAAGCAATCCGCCGAGTATTGCTGCAACAACGCATGCCGTACCAAGATCGCGACCTAACAAGATCAAGAAGATAACAACCATAAATCCTGGAGCAATCAGAGCAAAGACATTTATTCGCGTCTTTCCGTTCTTCTCTTGATTTGCCAGCAAGTAGCTCGCCCAGAGAATCAAGAGGAATTTTGAGATTTCACTTGGCTGCACATCGACAAATGGAAGAGCGATCCAGTTGGTATTTCCGTTAACAGTCTTTCCAACGCCAGGGATCTGCAGGATAGCGAGAATTGCAACTGATATTAGTAAGCCAAATCTTGCCAACCAGCGCCACTGGGTTAGCGATCTTTGCGATAGATAGATGGCTAACGGGATAGATAGCGCGAAGAAGAAGCCTTGACGCAGAACGATTGCAACTGCGTTACCTCTTGTATCCAGTGAGTGGATCGAAGATGCCGAAAAGACCATCACTAAACCGATAACCGAGAGTGCGAGTGAGCTGACCGCCAAGATATAGAAATTGTTAACTGGTTTTGCGAAGAACTTGGCCGGGGAGCTCATGTGACTACTTTCTTTACCGCTGCTGCAAACCTATCTCCACGATCGGAGTAGGAGATGAATTGATCCATTGATGCGCACGCTGGGGCGAGTAAGACTCGATCCCCTGTTTTAGCGCGTTCAGCAGCCGCTTTAACGACCGCCTCCATCAGTGAATTATCCGTTCCGCCTCGCTGATATGTGCTGGGCGCATCGACGTAAACGATTTCAATTTCTGGTGCTTGCGAACGCAACTCATCGGCGATTAGCTCGCGGTCGGCACCGATAAGGATGGCAACTTTAATTCTTGATTTGCACTTAGCGATTAACTCTTGCATCTCGGCGCCTTTTGCCAAACCACCTGCGATCCAGATTGAAGATAGGGACGAGTTAAGAGAAGCCACTGTGGCATGGGGGTTTGTAGCCTTCGAATCATTTACCCAAGAGACTCCATTTATATTTGCAACTTCTTCGATGCGGTGCCTGCCCAATGAGAAATTTTGGAGAGCGCTGCGAACTGCTTCCGGAGATACTCCAAGGGCTCGAACCAATCCTGCTGCAGCTAAGGCATTTGCTACGTTGTGTGGAACGGTTGGTTTTACATCAACTAATTCGGCGAGCATCGCCGCTTCTTGGGGGTCACTTACAAATGCACGATCTACCAATAACTCTTCAACTACGCCGATTTCACCAGGTGCAGGAGTATCAAGGGAGAAAAAGACTTTGCGTCCTTGCCAGTGCGCTGCTTGATTTACGACTTCCAAATCTGCCGAGTTAAAGATTCCCGTCGATGCGCGATCTAGAATCGAACCCTTAACACGCGCGTACTCGGTGAAAGTGCCATGCCAATCAAGGTGATCTTCAGCGATATTTAAAATTGCCGCTGCCACAAAACTTGCTTCTCTTAACCAGTGCAATTGAAAAGATGAGAGTTCAAGCACGAGTACTTCATACTTCTCGGGACTCTCTACGCTTTCAATTACCGTCGTACCAACATTTCCGCAAGCAATGGCTGAAACGCCACCCGCGCGTAGCATTGCAGCTGCCATTTCAACAGTTGTTGTCTTGCCATTAGTTCCAGTTAAGGCGATCCACTTTTGACCAGGAACGAGTTCTGCGCGAAAAGACCAAGCCAGATCAATCTCATTTACTAAACGGATGCCCGCGGCTTGCGCATTAACAATAAGCGGATGGTTCTCTTTCCAGCCTGGTGAGATAACGATAAAAGAAAAGCCATCAATCTTTACCTGATCTGACTTTGATACTTTAAATCCTGCAACGGTTTCAACTTGGTCATCGGCGAAGAGAATAGATGCGCCTTTAGCGCTGAGTGATCTGGCGACTGCAATTCCGGTTACTCCAGCGCCAAGGATCAAAACACTCTCGCCCGATAAGTTAATAGCCATTTCTTATCGGCCTTATGCCGTAACCCATTGCGCGTAGAAGAGCCCTAAGCCTGCTGCAACGCAAAGACCAGCGATGATCCAGAAGCGAAGAACAATTGTTACCTCACCCCAACCCATTAATTCGAAATGATGTTGCAGTGGTGCCATCTTAAAGATTCGCTTTCCACCTGAGATTTTAAAGTAGGCGACTTGCAGAATTACGGAAGCGCTAATGATCACAAATAAGCCACCTAGTGGAATTAGTAGTAACTCAATACGCAAGGTTGTCGCAATTCCCGCAAGAGCGCCGCCCAGTGCTAGTGAACCGGTATCGCCCATAAAAATCTTTGCTGGCGAAGCGTTCCACCAGAGAAAACCGGCACACGCCCCAGCTAACGCTGCAGATAGAACAGCAATATCTAACGGGTCTCGAACTAGATAGCAGTTATCGCCAGGTGATACCGCGCAACTTTGACCAAATTCCCAAACGCCGATCAAGATGAATGCAATAAATGTCATCACAGCAGCGCCGGTTGCTAAACCATCTAAACCGTCGGTGAGGTTTACACCGTTGCTGGTGGCGGTAACCATTATGACAACCCAGATGATTACCAAGGTGGTACCTAAAGTAATTGAGGTATCGCGAACGGTTGATAAATTCTGTGAGATTGGCGTAAGCCCGTCACGATCTGGAAAGTTGATACCTAAGTAAGCAAAAGTGGCAGCAACCACTATCTGCCCAAAGATTTTCTGCTTGGCATTTAAGCCAAGTGATTTCTGGCGAGAAACTTTTAGCCAATCATCTAAGAATCCAACAAATCCCAGACCTGCCATCAAACCCAGAACTAAGAGCGCTGAGGTGCTAACTGTGTTTCGCGAAATTGCGTGGGCGATGAAATATCCAACTGCCGTTGCGAAAATGATGATGATGCCGCCCATAGTTGGCGTCCCGCGCTTAGTGTGATGCGAAGAAGGTCCATCATCTCGAATAATTTGGCCATAGCCACGGCGGGCGAGTATGCGAATTAAACCTGGCGTTCCGAAGAGAGATAAGAACAAGGCGATCGCACCAGCGATCAGAATTTCTCTCATTTAATTCTCTCCTCCAACTTCACGGCTATTCCACTTTTCAGTGATTGATTGTGCAACTTCTTCAAACTTTTCTGCTCGAGATGCCTTCACTAGAACTACATCTCCCTGGCTCATCTGGCTAACTAACTCCGTTGCTAACTCTTTGGAATCGAACAAGTGGATTGTCATAGCGCTGGCCCCATTTACCTCGGCGGCATACTCTGGAGAAGCCACGCAAACTAGATGATCAATTCCTAACTCTGAAGCAAGGGTGCCAAGTCGTGAATGGTGTTGAAGTGATGACGCGCCGAGTTCATGCATCTTTCCTAAGAAAGCCCACGATTGGCCGCCCCGTTCTTGCGCAAAGAGCACCTGAGTGCGTAGCGCTGCCTCGGTCGACTCAGGACTTGCGTTATAAGAATCATTGATCAACACAAGCCCATCTAGCTCTGCGATTTCCATCCGCCACTTGCTATGAAGTTCAGCGGTAGAAAGTGCGCCAGCAATTAGATCAATTGAGATCTTTAAGTTGGTTGCTATCGCTGCCGCGGCAAGTGCGTTCGCTACTTGATGAATTCCAACAATTCTTAAGCCAACCGATGCACGGCCAGCCGGAGTTACTAAATCAAAATGCGGACGGCCTTCGCGAATTTCAATATCAGTGGCTCGAACATCTGCGCTTGTTGTCTCACCAAATGTCACCGTGACACCGCTGTGCAAGGAAGCCATCGCTGGCGTGTATTTATCGTATTGACCGAGAACCGCTATAGCAGAGCCGCTTAGTGATGAAATCATCTCTGACTTAGCTTTGGCGACTAACTCTTCGGATCCAAATTCACCAACGTGTGCAGTTCCGACTCTGAGAACAACTCCAATATCTGGGGTTGCCATCTGGCATAAAGTTGCGATGTCACCGACATGACGAGCGCCCATTTCCAAAATGCAGAATTTAGTCTTCTGATCACACTGCAGCAAAGTGATCGGAGCGCCTAGTTCATTATTAAAGTTTCCAGCAGGTGCCACGGTTGGCGCAACGGTTTCCAAGATGTGGTGGAGTAGATCTTTAGTTGTTGTCTTTCCTTGAGAACCAGTTAGCGCAATTACCTTTAATTCAGGCAACGCTTGGCGAACATAAGATGCAAGTGAATTAAGCGCTGCAATAACATCTTTGACAACTATGCAGCGTTCTGGAACTTCTCTTGTTACAAAGGCGAGAACGCAGCCGTGTGCGAAGGCATCTGAAACGAAGTTATGGCCATCAGTTTTTTCACCAGCGAGAGCGAGAAAGATTGATCCTTCAGTAGCTTGATTGGAATTAAAGACCGGCGCTGCAGTGACGGTGATATCACTGCCGATTAAATCTCCGCCGACGATCTTGGCGATCTCTGATGCCTTTAATTCAATCATTTCAAACCTGCAATCGCCTGTGCCAAAACTTTGCGATCATCAAAATCTAATTTCTTGCCTGCAATCTCTTGCCCGAGTTCATGGCCCTTACCCAAGATCGCAATTGTGTCTCCTTGCGATGCCAGAGATACGGCGTACTCAATCGCGCTCTTGCGATCTTCAATTACTCTCGCTGGCTCAGAAACTTTCAACTTACCAACCATCTCTTTGAGAATCTGGCTTGGATCTTCAGAACGCGGATTATCACTGGTAAACACTGCAATATCGCAACCCTTTAGAAGCGCTTGCCCCATCAAAGGACGCTTTGAGGAATCGCGATCCCCGCCGCAACCGAGCACGGCGATAACTTTTCCAGATGTAAATTCACGAATTGATTCGAGCACGTTAGCGACCGCATCAGGAGTATGCGCATAGTCAACAAAAGCCGAATAACTCTGACCAATACTTACCTCTTCTAACCGACCTGCTGCACCTGATAACGCCGGCACGGTGGCTGCAATATCGATTGGATCCACACCAGATTCAACTGCGATAGCGATAGCCATTAAAAGGTTATCCAAGTTATAGCCACCGCGAAGTTTTGTTGAGGATTCAATAAGCATTCCGCCAGAGCCGCGAACTTTGAAATGTACTTGCTTTGCGGAGGTATTAATTTCTGTAAAGTGCCAAGTCGCTTGCGGGTTTAGTCGAGATAGAGAGATAACTGGAAGTTCAGTTGTTGACGCCAACTGCGCGCCATACTTGCTATCTATATTGATAACCGCTTGATCTGCAAATTCGTAGGTAAACAACTTGGCTTTGGCTGCAAAGTAACTCTCGATATCTCCATGAAAATCGAGATGATCTTGGGTCAAGTTTGTGAAACCGACGATGGCAAAATGTGCGCCCTGCATGCGATGTAAGACCATGGCATGGCTAGAGACTTCCATGACTAGATGGCGCATATGTCGCTCGCGCATTACCGCAGAGAGCGCTTGCAAATCGGTGGATTCCGGTGTGGTTCGCGAACTATCGATGGCATCTTTTCCGATACGCGTTTCGATAGTTCCGATTAGCCCGCAATCGCGACCTGCGGCCTCAAATATTTGATAAATCAAAGTAGAAACGGTTGTCTTGCCATTTGTTCCGGTAATTCCGATACTTGCTAAATCGCGCATTGGCTCGTTGTAGAGCAGAGCAGCGATATTGCCAGCAACGCGGCGAGGGTCTGCCACCACTAGAACTGGTACCCCCTGAACATAGGCAGCTCCTGCGCTATCGGTCAAAATCGCTACCGCGCCTTTACTTACTGCGCTCATCGCAAACTCTGCACCATGGCGATTAGCACCCGGTATCGCAATAAAGAGATCTCCAGGTTCTACTTGAGAATCGTTATGAGTGATACCTGAAATTTCAATCTTAGAAAGTTCCGCTTCGCTTAATTCACGGGTTGCAGAGATAGCGCCGGCGACTTTCGTTAACTTTAACTTGCTCTGGCTAAATGGGCGCATTATCTGCTCTTTAAACTCGCCTGTGTGGTCGCCGCAGTTTCGCGACGCTCTTTCTGACGAAGCTCTGCTTGGGTTAGCGCAACTGGAAGAACTTTGGTTCCAGTTGGAGCAACGTGCTCTGCCTGCAATACAAATGTCATAACCTTTTTAAATACCGGACCACCGAGTGAGCCTCCGTAGTACGAGCCCTTTGGATCTTGAATTGTGACGCTAACTACGTACTTTGGAGCATCAGCTGGGGCAAAGCCAATAAATGATGCGGTGTATCCGCTGTAGCAACCACAATCAACGTTGTAACGTTCGGCAGTTCCAGTTTTACCAGCAACTCGATATCCGGGAATCGCCGCACTTGGCGCAGTTCCATTTCCCGAAACGACAGATTCCATCATCAAGCGAACCTGTTGTGCTGTCTTTGCGCTAACAACTCGCTCACTGGTGCGATCTGCGGCCACAGTGAATTTTCCAGTGCTGTCGCTGGTTCCTGCAATTACAGTTGGAGAAACGCGAACTCCATCATTTGCGATAGTTGCAAAGATGCTAGTTGCCTGCATTGCGGTAACTGAGTATCCCTGACCAAAAGCAACAGTTGGCGCTGTAGTTCCAGACCAATCGCTGACCGGCCGGAATAACCCCTTAGATTCGCCGGGTAGACCAGATCCCGTTGATACACCGATTCCAAATTTCGTTAAGTAACTATGCAACTTTTCATTAGAGAGCATTTCGCCAATTTTGATAGTTCCAGTATTTGATGAAACCGCCAAGATTCCAGAGGTCGTTAGATGCTGAACTGGATGGCGCTCATGGTCGTGGAAGGTATCTCCCCCGCGCTTGATTGAGTACGGAACAGATAGAACCGTCTCTGGAGTTATCTTCCCTTCTTCAAGCGCAGCAGCCAAAGTCATAATCTTTCCAGTTGAACCAGGTTCATAAACATCTTGTACTGATGGATTTCGCATCAACGATTGAGAAACAGTCTTAGTGTTATTTGGATCAAATGTTGGAGCGGTCGCATGCGCCAAAATATGGCCAGTCTTTGGATCCATGACAATTACTGTTCCGCTAGTTGCACGTGACTTGGAAACCGCCTCTTGAATAGCTTGCGCTGCAACCCACTGCACATCACGATCGATAGTTAAACGAACCGTTGTGCCTTTCTTTGCTGCAACGATTTCATTCTGCGAACCAGGAATTTCGGCACCTAAGCCACGTGCATATGAATAACGTCCATCGGTTCCGGAAATCAGCGAATTCATACTTGATTCAAGACCGGTAGCACCGATTCCATCTTGGCGAACAAAACCGACAAGTGAGGAAACAAGTGAGCCAGATGGATACTCGCGGATATAGTTACGTTCGGCGAAGAAACCTAGAATCCGCTTATCGAAATTCTCTTTCGAAAGTGCTGCGTTATGGGCATCAATGGAATCGCTTAAGGTGCGCCAGATCGCAGGCTTTGCGCTTCGAGCAACCATCGAATAGCGCTTGGTGCCAGATATTGCGCTCTGTACTTGAGCAACTGTCATTCCAAGGATTGGTGCAGCAAAGTTTGCTGTTGCGGGCGCATCAGTAATTAGCGTTTGATCTACAACGATATTTATTGCTGAGACGCTGCGCGCAAAAGCGACGCCATTTATATCGGTAATCTCACCGCGCGCGGCTGGGATGGCGCGCGTTGACTCCATTTCATTGGCAGCCTTAGCGCGATAGTCGCTGGCTTGGATCGCCTGAATCTGAATCAAACGCGCCGCAAAGAGCAGAAAGAAGATCAAGATAAAGACTATAAGTATGCGGATGCGAGATGCTGCCAGATTTAAATTACCCACGGGCGAGATCTCCATTACTTATTTCAGAATTTGCGGCATCTACTACAGGCGAAAGATTTAGGAAAACAGGAGATTCAGATGGACGCATTCCGAGTTCGGCGGCTTTCTTCGCTAGCGCTTCTGGCGATGATGCAAGATCAATCTGGCGGTTAATCGCTTCACGTTGATCTGCAACGATCTTGGCTTCAGCCCTTAACTCTGAGAGCGTGAAGGCATCTTGTGCCAGCAAAATATTTACAACTAGCAACATCAACAAACCGATACCGGCAACTGCTGATAAGAAGGTTGCGAAGAAGCGATGAGTGGCTTGTGCGCCATCAGAAACATTTGGTACTAACTTTAAAAAGACTTCCGCTGACTTCTCGGATAGCTTCTGGCGGGGAGCACGTGGGGCGCGAGCTGCAATCGTCTGGGTAAGTGCCATTTAAGCAGCCAGCCTTTCGATCGCACGTAAACGAACAGATGCCGAACGCGGATTGTTGGCCAACTCTTGATCAGAGGGTGTTTCACCTGATTTAGAAACAAGTGCAAACTTGGCAGCAAATTCTGGGAGATCAACTGGAAGATCGCGTGGCGTCTTTGATGTCGAACGCTCAACAAAGATCTCTTTAACAATGCGGTCTTCTAAAGATTGGAAGGAGAGAACAACAACTCGGCCACCCACCATCAAGAGATCAAGAGCAACTGGTAGCGCCCTAGTAACTGCACCTAGCTCGTCATTGGCTTCGATGCGAAGTGCTTGGAAGGTGCGCTTTGCTGGATTACCACCGGTACGACGGGTTGCAGCAGGAATGCTCTCTTTAACTAAAGTGGCAAGTTCTTGGGTTGAGTTAAGTGGTGCTTTAGCACGGGCTTTAACAATATTTTCCACGATTCGAGTTGCAAACTTTTCTTCGCCATAGTTGCGCAAGATCTTTACCAGTGCGCCTGGAGCGTAGGTATTTACAATCTCTGAAGCGGTAATCCCGCGAGTGCGGTCCATGCGCATATCAAGAGGCGCATCTTGTGAATATGAAAACCCACGATCTACTTCATCTAATTGAATAGATGAAACGCCAAGATCAAAGAGGATTCCATTAACGCTTTTAAACCCATGGCTAGCAACAACTTCGCCGATGCGATCGAAGATTGCGTGGTTTGGTTTAAAACGATCTCCGAAGCGAGCAAGGCGTGCAGATGCGCGTTCTAGAGCAATTGGATCGCGATCGATGCCGATAACGGTAAGAGTAGGAAACTTTTCAAGGAGGGCTTCAGTGTGACCGCCCAAGCCGAGTGTGCAATCAACGATAACTGGTGATTGGCTTAGCAGAGTTGTTGGAGAGAGTAATTCAATGCAACGATCAAGCATTACTGAAATATGTTGCGTACTTGCATCGTTCATACACTCCCCCTTTTCTTAACTAGTTATCACGCAATTACTTCTTTAACTTCATCTCTCATCTCTGGTCACCGCCGGCCGACGGATCTAACGAAAGCGACACCGGGGAAGGGGTGTCGCTGCCGGCTTTAGGTCGGCGGTGGCCACAGATGAGAGCGCTATTAAGTTGTTTTATTAAGTTGTTTTAATTTTTCTCAGAAGAGACCCGGAAAAATCTCCTCTGAAACCTCGGCAAAGCCCTTTTCACGATCTGTTAAATAAGAGTTCCAAGCTGCGTTATCCCAAATTTCAACGCGAGTATTTGCACCGATAACAACGCAATCTTTTTCAAGACCTGCATATGTACGAAGTCCTGCAGGAATAGTTACGCGACCTTGGCGATCAGGAATTTCATCGTGTGCGCCGGCAAACATCACGCGCATGTAATCGCGCGCATTCTTTGATGTAACTGGTGCCTGGCGCAGTGTTTCGGTGATAGTTGCAAATTCAGCAGATGGAAAAACGTAGAGACAACGTTCTTGTCCTTTTGTAATTACTAAACCTGCAGAGAGTTCTTCGCGGAATTTTGCGGGAAGGATTAAGCGACCCTTTTCATCAAGGCGTGGCTCGTGGGTACCGAGAAACATCTTCACGAACCCCCTTCCCCGAGGACTCTGATAAGCGGCAATTCCCGCTTAATCCCCCACTTTACTCCACTTTCCTCCTTTTTCAACCACCCTCCGCCACCTTTCCCCCACAGCCTCCCCACGCCTCCCCACCGGTTTTGCCCGCAAATAGGCAAGAAAAAAGCCCCCGGGTGAGCGAGGGCTTGGGAGATGAGATTTAGTGGCGATTAGCCGTTATTGCGCTGATCCCAACGATCTTC
>Ga0315901_10001596_pt1 | contig 32654 bp, 28 predicted proteins | sample LakEriMetagenome_10_FD_203761 | JGI IMG/M metagenome (GOLD analysis project Ga0315901, IMG submission 203761) | Freshwater fungal communities from buoy surface, Lake Erie, Ohio, United States - Buoy 2 MA116 | ecosystem: Environmental > Aquatic > Freshwater > Lake | place: USA: Lake Erie, Ohio...
GCTATTCGCCGGCCCAGGTGTGGAAGGAGTGGGAGGCGATGAAGCCGGGGCTCGGCTGGGTGCACATCAAGGATTACAAGGCTCCCGTGAAGACCGGCAAGCGTGGTGGCCACGTCGAGGAAGACAAACTCGCCAACTTCGTGCCCGCCGACCGCGGGGCGGGCGGCCACGAGCGGATCCTGGCCGACCTGCGGGGCATGCTGCCGGCGCTGACGAAGAAGCTCGAGCGGCGCGGGATTCCTGGCGTGTTCCTCGATCTCGAGCCGCACGTCCGCGGTGGCGGCCAATTTGGCGGCACGAGCGGTCCGGACGGGATGGGCATCGCACTTCGCGGGCTGTGCGGTGTGCTCGACAAGGCGAAGGTCGCCTACCACCTCCGCGACTTCGACGACCTCCTCGCCGCCCGCGGGATGTAGCGGCGGTCGTCGGCCTGTGGCCTTCCATACTTCGACTGCCGTGCCCGCTGCTGAGGCGGCGGTCTCTGACCGTCGTGCCCATGCGTAGGCACGAAACGGACCGGAATAACCCGCAGGCGTCATCCCGGACAGCCGTCATCCCGTTCATCCTTACGCAAGGCAATGCCCAGAGCGGCGGCGCCTCCTCGGCTGAGGCGAACCGGACTTTCCGTAGGTGGGAGTCGCTTGGCCACAGGGCGATCGATCGGCGCGGCAAGCCGATTCATGGAGACCGGCGGCATGCGTGGGGGCAGGTCGGTGCTCGCCGGTGGCCGCGCCGGGCGATACGCTGACGGGACCATGAGTGACGCCACCGAGCCAGGCAGTTATTTCGTCGCCAACTATCCACCTTTCCCGCGGTGGCATGCGGATGCCGTGCCGGCGGTGCTCGCCGCCTTCGACGCCGTCCCCACCGCGGCCCCGCTCGGGCTCTACCTGCACGTGCCGTTCTGCCGGAAGCGGTGCAAGTTCTGCTACTTCCGCGTCTACACCGACGTGGCGGCGGCCGACGTGGAGCGGTATTCGCAGGGCCTGGCTCGCGAAGCGGCCCTCGTGGCGGCCCGCCGCGCGATCGCCGGCCGACCGCTCAAGTACGTCTACTTCGGCGGCGGCACGCCGTCGTTCTTGTCCGCCAAGCAGCTCGAGCGGCTGGTGGCCGGGCTGCACGAGAGCTTCGGCTGGGACGCCGCCGAGGAGGTGACGTTCGAGTGCGAGCCTGGCACGCTCTCGGAGCCGAAGGTGCGGGCGCTCAAGGCGCTGGGCATGACGCGGCTCTCGCTCGGCGTCGAGAACTTCGACGATCGGATCCTCGAGGCCAACGGCCGGGCCCACCTCTCCGCCGAGATCCTCCGCGCCTGGGAGTGGATTCAGGCGGCCGGCTTCCCGAGCACGAACGTGGACCTGATCGCGGGCATGGTCGGCGAGACGTTCGCCTCGTGGCAGCGGACGGTCGAGCAGACGCTCGCCCTCGGCGCCGACAGCGTGACGATTTACCAGATGGAGCTGCCCTTTAACACCGTGTTCGTCAAGGATGCGAAGGACGGCGGCGGTGAGGTGCCCGTCGCCGACTGGCCCACGAAGCGGGCCTGGGTGGCGTGGGCTTTCGAGCGGTTCGAGGCCGCCGGCTACGTCGTCTCCAGCGGCTACACGCTCGTCCGCGATCCGCAGCGCGTGCAGTTCCGCTATCGCGACATGCTCTGGGAGGGCAGCGACCTGGCCGCGCTCGGCGTCGCCAGCTTCGGCCACCTCTCCGGAATCCACTATCAGAACGCCACGCACTGGGACGATTACCTGGGGGAAGTGGAGGCCGGACGGCTGCCGATCCGCCGCGGCCTCGTGCCCACGCCCCGCGAACTGCTGATCCGCGAGACCGTGCTCGGGCTCAAGAAGGGGCGGCTCGACGTGGAGCGACTGCGGCGGAAGTTCGGCGTCGATCCGCGGGTCGAGTGGGCCGACCAGTGGCGGGCGCTCGAGGCCGCCGGGCACCTGGCGGCCCGGGAGCCCGAGCCGGTGCTGTCCCGCGGCGGCCTGCTGCAGGTGGATGCGCTTCTGCCCGCCTTTTTCGAGCCTCCGGCCGACGGGGGTTAGCCAAAGATCGGGGGGGCGGTTCTAGAATCAGCGGATCATGTCCTCCAAAGGCTATCGCGTGAATCCCTCCCCGGCCCTCGAGCGCCCTGCACCACCAGCCTCCCCCGCCCCGCTCGCCTGTCCGGCGTCCCGGCAGCTTCGCGACCGCTTGCGGGCCATGGCGAGCGACTTGGTCGCCCGGTGGCGGGCCGACGGCATGCCGGCGGCTGCCCGCACGGCGGCGGGGCTCCGCAGTCAGGCCGAGTCGCTGGTCGCCCGCGCGGGAGGCACGGGCGACCTCGTCGGTTGGACGATGGTCACGATCGTCTCTGAGTATTGGCGGGAGCGGATTTCCATGGGCCCGACGGGGCGGCGGCTGTTGCTGCTGCCCGACTGTCCGCGTGCGGCTGGCACCAGTGCGGACGAATCGGTGCCGGCGGCGTGCGGCCCAGCCTGTGGCATCGCCACGATCTGGGCGGCGGCTCGCGACAGCGGCTGGGTGGTGCAGTCCACGTCGCAGGCCGTGGCGGCAATCGGTTCGCTGCTGACGGGTCAGTACGACGGCATCCTCGGCGTGGCGAAGCTCGAAGACCTCGAAAAGGCCTTCGCGATGCTGCCGGCTTTCTCCCTGCCGGTCGCCGCGGTGCCCTATCGGCCGCACGGTCGGCCCGAGCCGGGCTGCTCGTGCGCCGATGCCGCCGCCGCCGCGGCGATCGACGTGGACTGGGTCCTCGGCCTGCTGGGGGTCGCGGGGGGATCGGTCGCGCCGATGGGCGACTACCTGCCGCTGTTACGCGAGGCGGCGGAGATGTTCGCCCCCGACGCACTCGTCGCCCTCGGTCGCCGCCTGGGCATGCCCGAGGCGTTGCCGGCGCCGTCGGCATCCCACGGCCTCGCGCCGCTCGCGGCCACCGCCGCCATGGGGTCGGATTTCCTCGCCCGCGGCGGGAAGTTTCTCCGGCCTTTCATCACGCTCGCCGCCTACGACGCCGTGCGTGCCGACCTCGCCGGCGGTCGGCACGGCGTGCGGGTGACCGCCGGCTACGCCGCCGACGCGGCGGTCGTCCGCGATTCGGTGAAGGCGGCCGCCGTCGCGATCGAGGTGTTTCACAAGGCCTCGCTCGTTCACGACGACATCGAGGACGACGACGCCATGCGGTACGGCCGGCCCACGCTGCATCGGCAGCGCGGCGTGCCGGTGGCGATCAACGTCGGCGACCACCTCGTCGGTCTCGGCTATCGGATCGTCTCCGGCCTGCACGGCGTCGATGCGACCACGGCCCGCGACGTCGTGCGGCTGCTCGCCGACGCCCACGTGCGGCTCGCGCAGGGGCAGGGCGCGGAGCTGTGGTGGCGGGAGGATGGCGACAAGCGGCTCGCGCCCGATGAGGCGCTGACGATCTACGGCCTCAAGACGTCGCCGGCTTTCGAGGCGGCCGTGGCGATGGGTGTGCGTCTGGCCGGGGTGCTGCCGGCCGACGCGGCCGCCATCGACCGCTACGCGCTGCACGTGGGCACGGGCTTCCAGGTGCTCAACGACCTCAAAGACTGGCAGGGCGACCTGGAGAATGCCCGGCAGGCGGCGGGCGACCTGATCGGCGGCAGGCCGACCGTGATGTGGGCTCTGGCCCTCGAGCGATTGTCCGCGGAGGACGTGGCCGGACTGCGGTCCCTGGCCACGCGGGCCGGCGCCGCACCGGAGGCCGCGGCCGAGATCATCGCCGCCGCCCGCGACCTTTATCTGCGGGCCGACGTCTTCACACGGGCCGCGGCGATCGTGCGCGACCAGCGAGCGCGGGCGGCCGCGGCCGTCGCCGGCTGTAAATTGCCCCGGCTGCGGGAAGTGCTGGAGTTTCTCCTCGACCTCGCCGTGCCCGAGGCGGCCGCCTGACGCGGTGGGCGCGGCTTGCGGCCCACTCCCGGCTGGCCAATAATCCAACGGCGTTTCGTTGCTTGAGTTTTGCCTCGCCCGAGGGGCTGCCGGCCGCGTCTCCGGACGTTTCGCATGATGCCCCCCGCTGCCTCTCCTGCCGTCGCCCGAGCCGTCGATCTGGTGCGGGCCATGCACGCCGATCCGGCCGCGTTCGGCCGGATTCGCGAGGTGGCTGCGGACGCCGTCCCCGACGTGCCCCGACGGCTGCTCGATCACCGCAGCCACATGACGGTGGCGATGGAGCGATTTCACGGCGGCCCCGTCGCATTGCGGGTCGTTGCCGAACGGCCAGCTGCCACGAACGAGCCCGGCGGACGATACGCCCGCGAGATTCTTCTCCTTCGCGGCGACGGCACGGTCGTCCAGCATGGGATCGTGCGGATCGATTTGGACGCGGTTCCGGAAGCGACGGCGGCCGCGATTCGGGCGCGACGCGCGCCCCTGGGGCGGATCCTGATCGACGCGGGCCTGTTGTGTGACGTGCAGGACGTGCGGTTGCTCGAGATTTCGATGGGGCCGCACCTGGCGGAGCTGTTTGGCTGCGCGGCCGGTGCACTGGAGTACGGCCGTGTCGCCGCGATCTGCGTGGCCGGCGTCGCGGCCGTGGAACTGCTCGAGATCGCAGCGCCGGCGCGGGCGATGTCGGGCCGGTAACGCGGGCGGGCTGGGCCGGCGACGCGGGCGACGATTTTTTCGCGACTTTCGGGACTTCTCCCAAAACCTTGCGGGTCAGGGATTTGCGCCGTCTGGGGCGATATTGACTCGTCGCGAAAGGTGCCTGTAGAGTTGGGGCGTCTGGCAAGGATGGCTTGCAGGGAAGCGGTTAAAGGAAGCGGAGTCCTTTCCCCCTCTTTCCCCGGCCTGCGTCGTTGCCAGACCGGATCCCCGGACGAGCCGGGGCATTCGGAGAGTTGCGTCGGCATGGAATGCGACGTGGATGGCGACCGTTGTGGCGACGGCGTCAGGGACCGCTGCAAGGAGGCCTAGGCGTTCGGGGTTGAATCGCTCGCGAAGAGCCCCGGACCGCCGTTTTTGACTAGCTGCACCACGGCTAGGGAGAGGGTGGTAAAGCAGATGCAGAAGACCGTTTACACGACCGGCGAAGCCGCCAAGATTTGCAAGGTGAGCCAGCAGACGATCATTCGCTGCTTCGACTCGGGGCAATTGAAGGGATTCCGCGTGCCGGGCAGCCGGTTCCGGCGGATTCCGCGGGATCAGCTGTTCCTGTTCATGCGGGACAACGGGATTCCGACCGACGCGCTGGAGAGCGGCCGGCGGAAGATTCTCGTCGTGGACGACGACCAGGACCTCGTGGAGCTGATCACCGATGTGCTCGAGCGGGACGGCCGCTTCGAGACGCGGAGCGTGAACAACGGTTTCGACGCCGGCATGATGGTCAAGGACTACCGTCCGGATCTGATCGTGCTCGACGTCATGCTGCCGGACATCAACGGCAAGGAAGTCTGCCAGCGGGTGCGCAGCGACTCGACCATGGACGAGGTGCGGATCATCTGCATCTCCGGCATGTGCGAGCCCGACAAGATCGAGGACCTGAAGGCGTCGGGTGCCAACGAGTTCCTGCAGAAGCCCTTCGAGGCCGAGGTGCTCGTCGATCGGATCTGCAGCCTGCTCGACATCGAGTCGGGTGTCGCCGGCTCGTGAGCCGGAGGCCCGAATCAGCATTGTTTTTCGGGGGCCGCCCGCATCCATTCGGGTGCGGGCGGCCGCTTGTTTGAGGGTGCCGTGTGCCTTGAGGTGTGGGAATCCGGCCGGCCCATGGTTCGCTCGTCTCCATTCGCATGCCTGGAGGCATGCGCCACGTATTCGGTTTCGGCCGGGCGGCTCTCCTGGGGGGCGACATCATGAACGACCCGCAGTTCGAGGCCGCGCTCGCAGAGGCCAGGCTGGAGGCGGTGCGCGAGTTCGCCTACGGCGCCGGCCACGAGATCAACAACCCGCTGGCCAACATCGCGGCCCGGGCCCAGGCGCTGCTCGTGGACGAGCAGGATCCGGAACGCCGCCGGCGGCTCGCCACGATCGTCGATCAGGCGTTTCGGGCCCGCGACATGATCGGTGGGCTGATGCTCTTCGCCCGGCCGCCGCGGCCGCAGCCGGCGGCGGTCCCGCTCGGCGACGTTGTGCGGAGCGTGCTCGACCCGCTGCGCGGGCCGGCCGCGGCCCGCGGACTGCGGCTGGAGTACGCCCCGCCCCCCGTGCCGCTGGAGTTGGTCGTGGATGCCGGCCAGCTGGCCGAGGCGCTGCGGGCGCTGGTGCAGAATGCCATCGAGGCCGTGGACGATGGCGGGCATGTCACGGTCAGCGGCCGCGAGGCGGGAGGAATCGTCGAGATCGAAGTGGCCGACGACGGCCGCGGCATGGATGCCGCCACCCTGCGGCGGGCGTTCGATCCGTTCTTCAGCGGCCGCGAGGCCGGGCGGGGCATCGGCCTCGGGCTGCCCAAGGCCTGGCGGCTCGTCGAACTCAATGGCGGCACGGTCGCCATCGACTCCCGGCCGGGCGGTGGGACACGGGTGACCGTCGCCGTGCCGATGGCGAGCGTGGGGCGAGTCGGCGCGGCGCCGATTAGCCGTTAAAGACAGCCTATTTTTCCTGATGTGTTGCCCATCGTCCCGTGGCAGCCTGAAGTGCCGGCTTGGGGCGGTTCTTCCCTTCCGTCCGGCCTTGTCGCTGTTCGCGATGTTCTCTATCCTCCCGGCAGCTTTCCGGTTCGAGGGCGATGGATCGCCCGTTTCGCTCGCAGCAAGGATGTCGGCATGAGTTTCACCGGATCGAGTTCCGCGTGCGCCGCACAGGCTGAAACCGTGGAGCGGCGACCGACCGCGGTGCACGGTCGTGGATCTCACGCCGTCAAGCGTGCGGTTCCGCGCGACATCGGCGGAGATGCCGAGATGCGGTTCGCCAAGGAGACGGCGGGCCGGGTTGCGGGCTGGCTCCAAGCCCGCCAGGCGGCAGACGGCCACTGGCGCGGACCCCTGGAGGGAGACACGATCCTGGAGAGTGAGTTCATTCTCATTCTCGCCTGGGCAGGGCGTCTCGACCGGCCCGATGTGGCCGGCGCCGCGCGGCGCATCCTGCGGTTGCAGCTTCCCCAGGGGGGCTGGGCGATCCACCCGGGTGGCCCCGTGGATGTCAGCGCCAGCGTCAAGGCATATCTGGCCCTGAAGCTTACCGGCCATGATCCCCGGTCACCGGCCCTTGTCCGGGCCCGGGAGGCGATCGCCGCTGCCGGCGGTCCCTGGGCAGTCAACAGCTTCACGAAGTTTTATCTGGCGCTGCTCGGCCAGATGCCGTATTCCGCCTGTCCGGCAGTGCCGCCCGAGGCCGTGCTCCTGCCCGACTGGTTTCCGGTCAACCTGCATCGGGTATCGGCCTGGTCGCGGACGATGATCGTGCCGCTGTCGCTGATGTGGGCGTTCAAGCCGCTGCGCCGGATCCCTGCCGACCGCGGCATCGCCGAACTCTTCGGCGCGCGGGATCGCCACGGCGGTCCGCCTCCGGCCGACCGCAGCTTCTGGGCGCGATTCTTCCGCGGCACCGACAGGTTCATGAAGGCTTGCGAGGCGGTCGGCTTCATGCCGCTGCGGGCGCGGGCGATCCAGGCCTGCCGCCGCTGGATGCTGGAGCGGTTCGACGGCAGCGACGGCCTCGGCGCCATCTTTCCGCCGATCGTGTGGAGCATCGTCGCCCTGCGTGCCATGGGCTGCGCCGAGGATGCGCCGGAACTGCAGGAGTGCTGGCGGCAGCTCGACGCACTTGTCGAGTTCGAGGCCGACGGCACGACTCGGCTGGAGCCCTGCCGTTCGCCCGTGTGGGACACGGCGATCACGCTCATCGGCCTCGTCGAGGCGGCTGCGGCCGGCGATCGCGCCGTCGATGCCGAGGCCCTCGCGCGGGGCGTGGATTGGCTGCTCGAGAACGAGATCCGGGCCACGGGCGACTGGGCCCGACGCACGCGGGCGGAGCCCTCGGGCTGGTGCTTCGAATACGCGAACCGCTTTTACCCCGACGTGGACGACACCGCGATGGTGGTCATCGCCCTGGCGACGTGGCGGGCGGCAGTCAGGCCTGCGCGGGATCGGGCCGCTGCGGTGCGGGCTGCGCGGGTTACCGCCGCGATCAGCCGTGCCGTGGCCTGGCTGGCGGCCATGCAGAACACCGATGGCGGCTGGGGGGCGTTCGACCGCGACAACGACTGCGAACTGCTCTGCAAGGTGCCGTTCGCCGACCACAACGCGATGATCGATCCGAGTTCGCCCGACCTGGCGGGCCGGGTGCTCGAGGCCTTCGGTAAAACTGGTCTGCGGCGCGGTCACCCGGCCGTCGAGCGGGCGATCGCCTACCTGGAGAAGACTCAGGAGCCCGATGGTTCCTGGTATGGACGCTGGGGCGTGAACTACATCTACGGCACATGGCAGGCGCTGCAAGGATTGCAGGCGGTTGGCATGGGCCCGGCCGAATCGCTCGTCGCGCGGGCCGCCGACTGGCTCGAGGCCCATCAGCAGCCTGACGGCGGCTGGGGCGAGTCGCCCGACAGCTACGCCGATCGGGCGCTCGCGGGGGTCGGGCCGGTCACCGCCTCGCAGACGGCATGGGCGGTGGCCGGCCTGGTGGCCGCGGGCCGCGGCGAGTCGCCGGCGGTCCACGCGGGCGTCCGCTGGCTGGTAGAGCGGCAGGAGGCCGACGGCACCTGGGAGCAGGAGGAGTTCACCGGCACCGGGTTCCCGCAGGTGTTCTATCTGAAATACCACTGGTATCCGATCTACTTCCCTCTGATCGCGCTGGTGCGGGCGGCCCGCCACGCGGCCGGCCGGCGGATGGAGCGTGTCGCATGAGCGTGCCTGTCGGACAGATGCTGGCGGTGCTGCGGCACGTGGCCATTCAGCGGCTGCGGGGCAACGACCGTTATCCGCTCGTGCTCATGCTGGAGCCGCTGTTTCGCTGCAATCTTGCCTGTGGCGGCTGCGGCAAGATCCAGCACCCCACCGAGATCCTCCGGTCGCACCTCACTCCGGAGCAATGCTTTCAGGCGGTGGACGAGTGCGGGGCCCCGATCGTCTCGATCCCCGGCGGCGAGCCGCTGCTCCATCCGCAGATCGAGCAGATCGTGGCGGGCATCGTGGCCCGCAAAAAGTATCTCTACCTCTGCACCAATGCCCTCAAGCTCGAGGAGATGCTGCCGCACTTCGAGCCCTCCCCCTACCTCGCCTTCTCCGTGCACCTCGACGGGCCACGCGAGGAGCACGACCACGCCGTCTGCCGGGAGGGCGTGTACGACGCCGCGGTGGCGGCGATCAAGGCCGCCCGGCGGGCCGGATTCCGCGTGACGACCAACTCCACGCTGTTCACCGACGCCGATCCCGACCGCTACCGGAAGTTCTTCGACGACGTGATGTCCCTCGGCGTCGAGGGGATGATGATCTCGCCGGGCTATTCCTATTCGAAGGCGCCCGACCAGGATCACTTCCTGCCGCGGCAGCGCAGCCAGTCGCTCTTCCGCCGCATGCTCGACGGGGCGCCGCGGCGTTGGAAGTTCAACCAGTCGCCCGTGTTCCTGGAGTTCCTCAAGGGAGCGTGGGAGCTGGAGTGCCGGCCGTGGGGCACGCCCACCTACAACCTCTTCGGCTGGCAGCGGCCCTGCTACCTGCTCGACGAAGGCTACACGAAGACCTTCCGCGAGCTGATGGAGGAGACCGACTGGGACCGCTATGGCCGGGCCAGCGGGAATCCCAAGTGCCGCGACTGCATGGTCCACTGCGGCTACGAGCCGGCGGCGGTCGAGGCCACGTTCGGGTCCCTCGGTGGGCTGCTCGCCACGGCGCGGCTCATGATCTTCGGGCCGCCGCGGGCCAAGCCCGCCGATCTGCGGCCCCTGCCCGCCCCCGCCCCGCGGATCCAGCCCAACGGTCTGCCCGCCCTGCCGGTCCTCGACCACGTGGCGTGAATCGGTTCACAGCCCGCGTTCACGGACCATGCGGGCGGCGTCGAGGGCGGCGCCGCGGGCGCCGGCCGTGTCGCCGGCGGGCATGACGTGGATCGGCAGGTCGGACTGCTCCTCCCGCTGCGTCGGCATGCCGGCACGGATCTCGGCGATGAACCACCGCCGGAAGTCCTCGTCGGTCTCCACGGCCCCGCCCCCCACGATCAGCGCGTCGGGATCGAAGACGTTGATCATCTCGTCGAAGAACAGGCCGAGCGCCCGGGCCTGAACGCTGAAGATCGCCCGACAGAGTTCGTCGCCCCGCTCGGCGAGGCCGCGGACACGCTTCGCCGCCGTGGCAATGTCGGCCTCCGCCGCGAGCGGATGGCCCGGATGCCGGGCGAGAAAGTGCGGCAGGAGCGACTGCCGGATCGCCGTCAGCGAGCAGAGCGATTCCAGGTCACCCGTCCGCCCGCAGTTGCACCGTGGCACGAGTCCCTCGATGCCCGAGATCGCCGTCCAAGGGATGAGCACGTGCCCCAGTTCGCCGCCGAACCCGTTGCGGCCCGTGACCACGCGGCCGCCGGTGATCACGCCGCCGCCCAGGCCCGTGCCGATGATCGCGGAGACGCTCGTGGCCGCGTTGTCGGAGCCGAAGATCGCGACGTGGCCCCACAGGGCGGCGGCATTGCCGTCGTTGAGATAGGTGACCGGCAGACCGAGCCGCCGCTCGAGCCCCGCCCGCATGTCGAAGCCGGCCCACTCCGGATGCACGAAGTTCGTCGAGCCGCGGCGGCTCAAGACGCCCGCGGCACTCGCCGGCCCGGGCGTGTCGAGGCCGACGGCCACGAGCTTCTCGCGGGGCAGGCCCGCCCGCTCGGCCGCCGCCCGCAGGCCGTCCTCGATCTGCGCGAGGCACACGTCCGGTCCCTCGACGCTGCGGGCCGGATGCTCGAACAGGCCGTCGATGAGAAACTGGCCGCGCTCGTCGAGAAACGTGTAGTTGATCGCGGTGCCGCCGAGATCGATGCCAGCGACGACTTTTTCAGCGGGTGACACGGGACCGTCCTTTCCGGGGTCGGGTGCGGTTCAGCGGTGAAACTTGAAGCCCAAGCCGGCTCGGGGACGGCATGAGTTGCGTCGCTGGCGGCCGCACGCCACGCTCCGCATCCTCACGCCGATCACCTCGCCTGCCTCTTTGGTGTCGAAAGAGGGTCCTGCTGCGAGGGGCTTTGGCGGGTGAGGCTCCCAAAACGTCGGGCTTGCGAACCATGTGAAGGAACGCATGCCGGTCATCCGCCCGCCGCCGCCGCGGCGACGCCGCGCTTGATGCGGGCGGTGATCGACCGCAGGCCGCGGGAGCGAAGGATGCCCAGCACCTCGGCCAGCCCGAGCCGCTCGAGCAGGTCCTCGGGGATGGCGGCCGCCTCCGTCGCCGGCTGCCCGTTCACGGCCGCGGCGAGGATGGCGACGAAACCCTTGACGGTGGGCGCCTCGGGAGCGACCTCGGCCACGACCCGCGCCCTTCCCTGCTCCACCTCCGTCCACAGGAACACGGGCGTCTGGCACTCGTGCACCCGCCGATCCTCGGACGCCTTGCGGGCCTCGTAGGCGGCGGACAACGGCGGCAGGCCGTTGGCGTAATCCACCAGCAATTCGAGCTTTTCCCGACCGTCGAGGTCCGAAAACTCTGCGACGATCTCCTCGACCCTCTCGCGAACGCCCATGGTGCGCTAGGCGTGGACGGAGGTCGCGGGCGTGGCGGCCATGCCGCCCGGTTCGGCACCCTTCGCGATCGGCACGCGGACGGCGTTGCCCCACTCGAGCCAGGAGCCGTCATAGTTCTTCACGTTGCCGAAGCCCAGCAGGTAGGTGAGCACAAACCATGTGAGGCTCGACCGCTCGCCGATTCGGCAGTAGGCGATCGTGGGCGACCGCCGCTTCATCTTCAGTTCCTTGACGTAGAGCTTTTCCAGCTCCTTGGCGGTCTTGAACGTGCCGTCCTCGTGGCAGTTCATCGGCCAGGGCACGTTGAGAGCACCGGGGATGTGGCCGCCACGGACCGCGCCTTCGTTGGGATAGTCCGGCATGTGCATCCGCTCCCCGCGGTATTCCTCGGGGCTGCGGACGTCGAGCAGTTGCTTGCCCGCCTTGCAGTGCTTCAGCACCTCGTCGCGGAGGGCACGGATCGAGCCGTCCTGCTCCTGGGCGGTGTACGTGGCCCGCGGGTACGAGACCCGGTCGCTCGACCAGGCCCGGCCGTCGAGTTCCCACCGCTTCCGGCCGCCGTTCATGATCCGGCAGTCCTTGTGGCCGTAGAGCTTGAAGACCCAGAAGGCGTAGCAGGCCCACCAGTTGTTCTTGTCACCGTAGAACACCACGGTCGTGTCGTTGGAGATGCCCTGCTCGGCGCACAGCCGCTCGAAGGCCGAGCGGTCGATGTAGTCACGGACGACCGGGCACTGGAGGTCCACGGCCCAGTCGATTTCCACCGCGCCCGGGATGTGGCCCTGCGTGTACAGCGCCCGGTCCTCGTCGGATTCCACGATCCGCACGGCGGGGTCGGAGAGGTGCTCTGCCACCCAGGCGGTGGAAACCAGCACGTCGGGCTGCGCGTATTCGGGCATGGCGAAACTCCTCGCTGCGATGCAGAAAACGGCCGCTTTCCGGCCGCACAGCATCGTAGTCCATGCTGCGCGGCGCAGCAACGGCCCCTCATGAGACGACGGGGTTTTGATAGGATCGGAAGAGACAGTTCCACACGCCCCCTCCCTCCCCGCGAGCATCGCCGACCCCATGGGCCCCGCCTTCATCTTCCAGATCTCGGACCTCAACAAAAAGTTCGGCCAGCGCGAGCTGCTCAAGAACATCAACCTCGCCTTCTATCCCGGGGCCAAGATCGGCCTCCTCGGTCGCAACGGCGCCGGCAAGAGCACGCTCATGAAGATCATGGCGGGCATCGACAAGGAGTTCGACGGCGAGGCCCGGCTCGCCGAGGGCTACACCGTCGGCTACCTGGAGCAGGAGCCGAAACTCGACCCGGCCAAGACGGTGTTCGAGAACGTGATGGACGCGGTCGATCATTCCCGGGCCGTGCTCCGCCGGTACGAGGAGATCAACGCCCGGTTCGCCGAGCCCCTCGGCGACGACGAAATGGAGAAGCTGCTCGCCGAGCAGGCCCGCGTGCAGGACGAGATCGACGCCAAGAATCTCTGGGATCTCGACCGGCAGGTGGAGATCGCCATGGACGCGATGAATCTCCCGCCCGGGGACTGGGGCGTGACCAATCTGTCGGGTGGCGAGCGGCGCCGCGTCGCCCTCTGCAAACTGCTCCTCGAGAAGCCCGACCTGCTGCTCCTCGACGAGCCCACGAACCACCTCGATGCGGAGAGCGTGCACTGGCTGGAGCGGCACCTCGCCGAGTACACCGGCACCGTCGTCGCGGTGACGCACGACCGCTACTTCCTCGACAACGTGGCCAAGTGGATCCTGGAGGTCGATCACGGCCGGGGCATCCCCTTCGAGGGCAACTATTCCGCCTGGCTCCAGCAGAAGAAGGCCCGCCTGGAACTGGAGGAGAAGCAGGCCTCCGCCCGGCAGAAGACGCTCGACAAGGAATTGGAGTGGGTGCGGATGTCGCCCAAGGCGCGGCAGGCCAAGAGCAAGGCCCGCATGGCGGCCTACGAGAAGCTCGCCGCCGAGCAGGCCGCCGTCCGCGACCAGGACATCGAGATTTTCATTCCCGCCAGCCGGCCGCTCGGCGACCAGGTGATCGACGTCGAGAACATCTCCAAGGCCTTCGGCGACAAGCTGCTGTTCGAGAACCTCTCCTTCCGCCTGCCCCCCGGCGGCATCGTGGGCATCATTGGCCCCAACGGCGCCGGCAAGACCACGCTTTTCCGCATGCTCGTGGGCGCGGAACAGCCCGATTCGGGAGCGATCAAGGTCGGAACGACCGTCGACATCGGCTACGTGGATCAGAACCGCGACGCCCTCGATCCCGAGAAGACGGTGTTCGAGGAGATCTCGGGCGGCCATGACACGATCGAACTCGGCAAGCGCACGGTCAACGCCCGCAGCTACGTGGCCAAGTTCAACTTCATGGGGCCCGACCAGCAGAAGAAAGTGGGCACGCTCTCCGGCGGGGAGCGGAACCGGGTGCACCTGGCCAAGCTGCTCCGGGGCGGGGCCAACCTCCTGCTCCTCGACGAGCCGACCAACGACCTCGACGTCGACACGCTGCGGTCGCTGGAGGAAGGCATCACGAGCTTCGCCGGCTCGGTGGTGGTGATCACCCACGATCGCTGGTTCCTCGACCGGCTGGCGACCCACATCATCGCCTTCGAAGGGGACGGCTACGTCCACGTCTGCGAAGGCAACTTCGAGGTCTACGAGCGGAGTCGCAAGGAGCGGCTCGGCCTCGACGCCGACGAACCGCACCGCTTTCGCTACAAGAAGCTCACGAAGTGAGGTGGACCCCGGCCAAGCGGGCGGTCGTGCGGCATGGACGGCGGGAAGGTTTTCATGCCCGGAGTCCCCGGGTTTCCACCCGGGGCTTCTCGGGTCAGCACGCCGCTCCCACAAAAAACCCACGGCGGTAGCCGGGGGACACGGCGGTCAGAGACCGCCGCTACACGGGGCGCACCGTCCCCGGTGCCAAGCGCTGCGGTTTTGCAGCGGGGAATCGCGGGCGGTCGTGCGGCATGGACGGCGGGACGGTTTTCCTGCCCCACTCACGCCATCGGCAGCTGAATGGCCGCCGCCGCGGCGCGGAGTTCCTTGGGAAGCGGGAAGTAGACCTCCTCCTCCCGGATCGTCCGCTCCTCGACGGTCGCCCCGAACCGCTCCCTGAGCCACGCGACACAGTCCTGCACGACGCTCTCGGGGGCGCTGGCGCCGGCGGTGATCACGACCGTCTCGTCCCCGCGGAACCAGCCGGGGTCGATCTCGTCGGCGCCGTCGATCAGGTAGGCCGGGATGCCACGCTCGCGGGCGAGTTCGGCCAGCCGCTGGCTGTTGGAGCTGTTCTGGCTCCCGAGCACGAGCACGAGTTGCGCGTCCGCGGAGAGCAGCCGAACGGCCTCCTGCCGGTTCTGCGTGGCGTAGCAGATGTCGTCCTTGGGCGGCCCGACGATCTGCGGGAACCGTGCCTTGAGGCGGGCGATGATCCGGGAGGCGTCGTCCACCGACAGCGTCGTCTGCGTGAGGTAGGCCAGCTTGTCGTCCGGGCCGAAAGGCAGGGCATCGACCTCCTCGGCCGTCTCGACGAGCGTGAAGGCGTGCGGCGCCTGACCCATGGTGCCGATCACCTCGTCGTGCCCCTCGTGGCCGATGAGCATGATGTGGTAGCCCTGCTTGGCGTATTTGATCGCCTCGAGGTGCACCTTCGTGACCAGCGGGCAGGTGGCGTCGATGGCCCGCAGGCGGCGGGACTCCGCCACCCGGCGAACCTCGGGAGCCACGCCGTGGGCCGAGAACAGCAGCACGGCTTCTTCGGGAACTTCCTCGACCGTGTCCACGAACACGGCCCCTTCCCGCGTGAATCGCTCGACGACGTGCTTGTTGTGCACGATCTCGTGAAACACGTAGACCGGCTTGCCGTACAACTTGATCGCCGTGTCGAGCGTGTCGATGGCCATGTTGACGCCCGCACAGAATCCGCGGGGGCTGGCCAGGAGGATGTTCATGGGCGATCCATTGAGGGCAGGCAGGCGGGGGACGTCGCTGACACGGTATGGTAGTGGCAGCCGGCGGACCCGGCCAGATTCCCTGCGGTCGCCCGCGCATGTTTAGCGAAGCGAAGAGTGCACGTCCAACCGCCGCGGCCGGGCGCGATCCGGCCGCCTGGCGGCTGGCCCCGGTGCCCGCCGGAGGCGACCTCGATGCGGCGCGGGCGTTCTGCCGGGAGGTGGCGGCCCGGCACTACGAGAACTTCACCGTCGCCACCCGGCTCGTCCCGCCGCGGCTGCGGCAGCACCTGGCGAACGTCTACGCCTTCGCCCGCTGGGCCGACGACCTCGCCGACGAGGCGGCGAGCACCGCCGAGGCGACGGCGGCGCTGACCGCATGGCGCGGCGAACTCGACGACTGTTTCGCCGGGCGGCCGCGACATCCGGTGTACGTAGCGCTGGCCGAGACGGTGCGGGCCACGGGCCTCGAGATCGGCCCGTTCGCCGACCTGATCGACGCCTTCCAGCAGGATCAGGTGCAGACGCGGTACGCCGACCGCGGCGAAGTGCTCGACTACTGCCGGCGGTCGGCCAACCCGGTGGGGCGGATCGTGCTGGCGCTCGAGGGCTGCCGCGATCCGCGGCTCGTCGACATGGCCGACGCGATCTGCACGGGGCTGCAGCTGGTGAACTTTTGGCAGGACATCAAGCGCGACCGGAACGCCGGCCGTGTCTACCTGCCGGCGGCCGACATGCGGCGTCACGGCGTGGTCGAGGCCGACCTCGACGCCGCGCAGGCCTCCCCTGCCCTGCGAACGCTCGTCCGCGAGGAGGTGGCCTGGGCGCGGGACTGCTTCGATCGCGGTGGTCCGCTGGCCGCCGCCGCGCCGCGGGCCCTGCGGCCGGCGATCACGATGTTTGTCGGCGGCGGCCTGGCGGTGGCGGCCGCGATCGAACGGGCCGACGGCGACACGCTGACGCGGCGGCCGACCGTGGGCCGGGGCATGAAACTCGCGCTGGCCGCCCGGGCCGTGTGGCAGGCGGCGGTCGGGCGGTTCGGGATCCACGCATGAACGACCTGGCCGCCGATCACCGCACGTGTGCGGAAGCCCTGCGGGCTGCGGGGTCGAGTTTCGCGGCCCCGATCGCCTTGCTGCCGGTCGCGAAGCGGCGCGGCACCACGGCCCTGTATGCCTTCTGTCGCCGGGCGGACGACATCGTGGACGATGCGGCCGATCCGGCCACGGCCCGACAGGCCCTCGCTGCCTTCGCGGGCACGGTCGCGGAGGCACTCGACGGCGGCCACGCGGACGATCCCGTCGTGCGGGCGCTCGCTGACACGGTCCGCCGCTTCGGCGTGCCCCGCGGCTCGATCGATGATGTTCTCGACGGCGTGCGCATGGATCTCGACCGCGATCGCTACGAGACGTTCGCGGAGCTGGAGGAATATTGCCGCCGCGTGGCATCCGCCGTCGGGGTGGCGGCGATCCACATCTGGGGATTCACCGATCCGGCGGCGGTCGCCGTGGCCCACGACGTGGGCCTCGCGTTCCAGTTGACGAACATCCTCCGCGACGTTCCCGAGGACCTGGCCCGGGGCCGCATCTATCTTCCCGCCGCGGACTTTCGCGCCGCCGGCTGCACCGTGGACGATCTGATCGCGGGCCGCATCGGAGCCGGTTTCAGCCGGCTCGCGGCCCTGGAGTGCGACCGGGCGGCCGCCTGTTTCGCCCGTGGCGCCCGGCTCGATCGCCTGCTCACGACCGACGGCCGGATGGCATGGCGGGCGATGTTCGGCGTGTACCGCCGCCTGTTCACGGCGGTGCGTCGGGCGGGGCCGGAAATCTTCACGACCCGAGTTCGGCCCGGCCGGGCGCGGCTGCTGGCGGCCGCCGTCACGACGACGCTCCTGGGCCCCGTGGATCCCTGGCGACGGAGCGGTTCATGAGCATGGCCATGCGTGATGCCGCCATGTCCGGAGTCGATCCCGCCAGCGTGGCGATCGTCGGTGGCGGGCTGGCTGGCCTCGCCGCGGCGGCGGCCCTGGCCGAGGCCGGCATCACGACCGTGATCCTGGAATCGCGTCGGCACGCCGGCGGCCGGGCGGCGTCGTTCGAGGATCCCGTGTCGGGTGGCCTCGTGGATGCCTGCCAGCACGTGGCGATGGGCTGCTGCACGAACTTTCTCGATCTCTGCGAGCGGACGGGCCTGGCCGCGGCGATCCGCCGCGACCGCACGCTCTCGTTCATCGGCCCGGACGGTCGCCGGGCCGATTGCACCCCCTCCCGGCTGCTGCCGGCGCCGCTGCACCTCGCCCCGCTCCTGCTCGGCATGCGGCACTTCACTCCGGGCGAGAAGGTCGCCCTCGCCCGCGGCATGCTGCGGCTCGCCCGGCCGGCCGCGGACGCGGAAGCACGAACGGCGCTCGATTGGCTCCGCTCCAGCGGCCAGCCGGACGCGGTGATTCGCCTCTTCTGGCAGCCCGTGATCGAGAGCGCCCTGGGCGAGTCACTCGACCTGGTGAGCCTGGCCGCCGCGCGGAAGGTGGCCGTCGATGCATTTCTGGCGCATCGCGATGCGACCGATTTGATCGTGCCGACCGAGCCGCTGGGCATGCTGTTCGGGAGGCGGCTCGTGGGGTGGCTACGGGAGCGCGGCGTGACGGTCCGCACGGGACTGGCTGCGACCGGTTTCGACCGCGCCGGTGGCGGGATCGGCGCCGTCCGCTGCGGAGAGGAGGCAGTGCCGTGTGCCGCCGCGATCGTCGCCGTGCCCTGGCGGCAGGCGGCTCGGCTCCTCCCCGATGTCGTGCCCGCCGCCGAAGAGCGGCTCGTCGGGTCGCCGATCACGGCCGTTCATCTGTGGTTCGATCGCGACGTGATCGACGTGCCGCATGCCGTGCTCGTGGGGCGGGTGTCGCAATGGGTGTTTCGCGGCACGTCGGCCGGCCATTGCCAGGTCGTGATCAGCGCCTCCCGCGGGCTGATGGACGGCGATCGGGAGCGGCTGCGCGACACCGTCGTGGCGGAACTGCGGGAGATTTTTCCGCCGGCCCGCACGGCCCGTCTCCGCGACGCGCGGGTGGTGACCGATCCCACCGCCGTGCTCTCGGTGCGGCCGGGTGTGGAGGCGGTGCGGCCGGGCCCGGGCACGGCCATCGCCAACCTCTTCCTCGCCGGCGACTGGACCGCGACCGGCTGGCCCTCCACCATGGAAGGCGCCATTCGCAGCGGACGGGCGGCCGCGGAGGCGGCGGGCAGAGCCCTCGGCCGACCGGTCAGGGCGCTGGTCGCGGACCTGCCGCGGAATCCGCTGGTCCGCCTGCTGGCTGGTCGGGCATGACGGCGGCCCCGCCTGCGAACTCTTCGCACAGCCGCGCGAGTTCGGCCGCGAGCGTCCGGCCATCGACCACGGCGTGCTCGTAGAGTCGCCACAGGTCGACCGCCGCCGCGGGCCGGCGGCTGACCGCGCCGACGACGGCGCCAAAGCGGCGGAGCGCCGACTGCGGCCGCGCCAGGCCTGCCACCTCCGCGGGCAACGCCTGGGAGGCATCGTCGGAGACGACGCGGACTCCAAGGCACGGCAGGCCGGCGGTTGCCGCCACCGTCGCAATCGCATGGGTTTCCATGTCCACGATCGCCGCGCCGGTCCGTGCGGCGAGCGCCCGCTTGGCGGCCGCCGTGGCGACGACCTCGGTCACGCTGACCACGAGCGGCCCGGCGGCGGCTGCTTCCGCACCGGCATGCGCGAGGAGGATGCGCGTGCCGGCCTGGTCGGTCGTGACGGCGGCCGGCCGCACGAGGCAGCCGCGCGGCAGGGCGGGATCGAGGCCGCCGGCGAATCCGGCGGATACGAGCCGCCGCGGCCGGTGGCCGTCGACCATGAGGGCCGCCGCCCGGGCCGCCGCGGGCCCGCCCACCCCGGAGACGCACCACACCACCCGGACACCGGCCACCGTGCCCTCGAGCACCACGCCGCCTGGGCCCCGCCACTCGACACAGTCCGTGGCCCGGCGCTCGAAAGCGTCGGCCTCGATGGCCAGGGCGAACACGATGCCCGCTTCGCAGCAGCGATCGGGGCCGCGGGAGTTCAGGCTCATGGCGTGCTGGCAGCGAGCGGTGGGGGCGCGGCGGCGAGCGGTCGTCCGCGGCTGCCGGCGTGGAGCGGCACGGCGACCGTCACGGTCGTGCCTGTCCCGGGGCTGCTGACCACCGCGATCGTGCCGCCGTGTCGTTCGATGATCGCCTTGCAGATCGGCAGTCCGAGGCCACCGCTGCGACCGTCGCGACGGGAGCGGGCGGGGTCGGTCTTGTAGAACCGGTCGAAGATGCGGTCGATGTGCCCGGCGGCGATGCCTTCGCCCGAATCACTGACGGTCAGGAGGGCTTGGTCCGCGCCGGCGTCGGCCGCCACGCGGACGCTCACGGTTCCGCCTGGCGGCGTGAACCGGATGCCGTTGTCGAGCAGGTTGCCGAGCACCTGGCGAAACTGCGCGGCACTGCCCGGCAGGACGACGGGATCCGCGGCCACGGTGATGCGGATGCCGCGTTCTTCGGCCACGCCGGCGAACATCGCCGCCGTCTGGCGAACGGCGGCGGCCAGGTCCAGATCCTCCCGCACTGTGGTGGCATCGTCCTCGCCCGTCTCGGCCAGCGTCAGCAGGGCATTCGTCAGGGTCGAGAGGTGCCGCGTCTGCTCGAGCACCTCCTCGAGGGTGTCGCGATACTCGCCGGGCGAGCGGTCGTGTGAGATCGCCACTTCCACCAGGCTGCGCATGGCGGCCAGCGGCCCGCGCAGCTCGTGGGCGGCGTCGGCCACGAACTGCTGCTGGCGATCGACGTGGTCGGCGACCTGGTCGAGCAGCCGGTTGATCGTGCGGGCGAGCCGGTCGAGTTCGTCGCGACTGCCGCGCACCGGCAGCCGGTCGCCGAGTCTCGTGGGGCGGAGCTGCTCGGCGATCTGCAGGATGTCGGCGACCGGCCGCGTCGCCCGCCAGGCCAGCCACCAGCCCGCCACGGGCGTGATCAGCGACAACGCCAGCCCGACCGCCGTCAACTGCCGCATCAGGGAGGTGAGCCGATCATCGAGCCCGGTGGTGTAGGTGCCGACCCGCACGTGGTAGGTGGGCTGCCCCGGCCGGGCGATGCGGAGCCGCACGTAGCGATACGGTCCCACCTGGGCGACGTTTTCCTCACGGTCGAGGTTGTGCGGCGGATATTCAGCGACGGACGCCGGACATTGCCCGCTCTTCCAGATGGTGGTGCCGTCTTCCGTGAGTAGTTGGCTAAACCAGCCGCGTTCCTCGTGGCTGCGGGCCTTGCGGCGGATTTCGGCGACCACGGCGTCGACGTTCGGGTACAGGTCCTGGAGCGCCAGCACGACTTCCGTGGCGCCGGCGCGGAGTTCGGCGTCGGCATCCGCATACAGCGTCGCGCGGGCGATGATCCGGGCCGCAACGAGCGAGGTCAGCGTCATCGCCAGCACGACCGCGGTGTTCCAGAGCGTGAGCCGCGCCCGGAGAGTCGTCGTCGGCGGCCAGTCAGGCCACGGCGAGCGCATAGCCGCGGCCCCGGATGGTGGAGATGAACGACTCCTGCCGACCCTTGTCGATCTTGCCCCGGAGACGGTTGATGTGGACCTCGATGACGTTCGTCGGGCCGTCCCAGTCGAATCCCCAGACGTGCTCGCAGAGCATCTTCCGGGTCACGACCTGACCGTTGAACCGCATCAGCAACTCCAGGATGCTGAACTCGGTCGGCGTGAGCTCGATCGTCCTTCCGGAGAGCGTCACCCGCTTCGTCGCCAGTGTGAGGTGGAGCGGGCCCGCCTCCATCTCCAGCGCCGGCTTGTGGCCGGCCCGCCGGTGGAGCGCCTCGATCCGGGCCAGCAGTTCGTCCACCGCGAACGGCTTCACGAGATAGTCGTCGGCGCCGGCCGTAAAACCCCGCAGCTTGTCGGACACCGCGCCGAGGGCCGTGAGCACGATGACGGGCGTGCGGATGCCCGCCGACCGCGCCGCTTCCAGCACCGTCAATCCGTCGGTCTGCGGCAGCATGAGGTCCAGAACGACCAGGTCGCTCGAGGCGAACGTCCGGTTGCGGATCGCCGTGTCGCCGTCCGCGACCCACGTGCACTCGTGGCCCGCTTCGCGCACCGCCGTGCCGACCGCCTTCGCGATGACGGGATCGTCCTCGATGATCGCCACGTGCATGGGGTGTCGTCCGCTGGTGCGGGCGGCCGCCCGCCGCCCCATCCAGAAGTCTACACCACCCGCATCACTCCCACTCGATGGTGGCGGGAGGCTTGGAAGACACGTCGTACACGACGCGGTTGATGCCGCGGACCTCGTTGATGATCCGGGTGGAAATCCGGGCCAGGACGTCGTAGGGGAGGTGGCTCCAGTCGGCGGTCATGAAATCCTCGGTCTCGACGGCCCGGACGGCGAGCACGTCGTCGTAGGTTCGCGCGTCGCCCATCACGCCCACGCTCTGCACCGGCAGCAGCACGGCGAACGCCTGCGAAACCTTCCGCATCAGCCCGGCTCGCTCCAGTTCCTCGAGCACGACCGCATCTGCCTCCCGGAGCTTGTCGAGCCGCGGCTTCGTCACTTCGCCGAGGCAGCGGACCGCGAGGCCCGGTCCCGGGAACGGGTGCCGCCACACGATCCGCTCCGGCAGCCCGAGCTGCAGGCCGAGTTGCCGGACCTCGTCCTTGAACAGGTCGCGGAGCGGCTCGATGAGCTGGAACTGCAGGTCCTCCGGCAGGCCGCCGACGTTGTGGTGGAGCTTGATGGTGGCGGCGGGGCCGTCGGTGGCGGCGCCGCTCTCGATGACGTCCGGATAGAGCGTGCCCTGGGCGAGGAACTTCGCCCCGGAAATCTTGGCTGCCTCGTCGGCGAAGCAGTCGACGAACGTCTTGCCGATCCGCCGCCGCTTCTCCTGCGGCTCCGTCACACCGGCGAGCACCTCGAGAAACCGGTCCTCGGCGGGCACGACGTGCAGGTCCGTCTTGAAGTGCTCCGTGAACTCCTCGATCACGGCGGCGGCCTCGTTCTTCCGCAGCAGGCCGTTGTCGACGAGGATGCACGACAGCTGGTCGCCGATCGCCCGCGACAACAGCGCGGCGACGACCGCGGAGTCGACGCCGCCCGAGAGGCCGCAGATCACGCGATCACTCCCCACGCGGGCTCGCAGTTCGGCGATCGTGGTCGCGGCGAAGTCCTCGAGCCGCCACGAGCCGGAACAGCCGCAGGTGGCACGGAGGAAGTTGGCCAGGATCCGTCCGCCCGCGGGTGTGTGTGTCACCTCGGGGTGAAACTGCAGCCCGTAGACCGGCAGCGTGCGGTGGCGGACCGCCGCCACCGGGCAGGTGGCCGTGCGGGCCAGCGGCAGGAAGTCGGCGGCGACGGTGTCGACCTGGTCGCCGTGGCTCATCCACACTTCCGTCTGCGGCGGAACGCCCGCGAAGATCGGGTCGCCGGTGGTCACCTCGCAGGCGGCTCGGCCGTATTCCCGGGCTTCGGCCCGGCCGACGCGGCCCCCGAGCGCGTCGCAGGCCAGCTGCATGCCGTAGCAGATGCCGAGCACCGGGATGCCGAGCCGGAACAGGTCCGGGTCGCACCGCGGCGCCCCGGCCTCGTACACGCTCGACGGTCCGCCCGAGAGGATGATGCCGCGCGGGGCAAGCTCCCGCAGCCGTGTCGCCGAGATGTCGTGCCGCACGATCTCGCAGTAGACGTGCTGCTCGCGGACCCGGCGGGCGATCAGCTGGGCGTACTGCGACCCGAAGTCGAGCACGAGGATTCGCTCGGCCTGCTGGGGGCGGGAGTGGGGCGGTGGCGAAACGCTGCTGGCGGACATGGCATGCATCGGGGCGAGAAGCGGCGGCAAGACCGGAAAAGCCCGTCAGTATAGCGCGGGCGGGCGAGGTTGCTATAGTGTGCCGCCATGCTCATCCTGCTCACGAACGACGACGGCATCTACGCTCCCGGCCTGGCCGCGATGGGGCGGGCTCTCCGCCGGTTCGGGGACGTGAGCGTGGTGGCGCCCGCGACCGAGCAGAGCGGCGTCGGTCACGCCATCACCTTCCTCACGCCGCTGACGGCGAAGGAGATCTTCGACGGCGACCGGAGCCGCGGCTGGGCCGTGGACGGGAGCCCGGCCGACGCCGTCAAGCTCGGGATCGCGGAGTTCTGTCCGCGGCGGCCCGACCTCGTGGTCAGCGGCATCAACAGCGGGCTTAATGCCGGCATCAACGTGCTCTACTCGGGCACGGTTGCGGCGGCGATCGAGGGGGCGTTCTTCGGCATCACGAGCATCGCCGTCTCCCTCGAATGGAATGAGCACGCGGACTACGACCGGGCCGCGGAGATCGCGATCGACGTCATCGGCGGGCTGCTGGACCGCCGGCCGGCGCCGGGCAGCCTGTTCAACCTCAACATTCCCACGCGGGCGCTGCGGGGCGCGCCGGAGCTGCGCGTGGTGCCGATGGGCGTGTTTCGCTATGGCGAAGCGTTCGAGCGGCGGCTCGATCCGCGGGGGCGGGCCTACTACTGGGCCACGAACGATCCGCCGCCGCCGCCGTCACCCGTGGAGACCGACGTCGCGGCGCTGGCGGCAGGAGCCGTCACGCTCACGCCGCTGGATTACGACCTCACCCACCGCGCCGGGCTCGATGTCCTCGCGGCGGGGCCGTGGCGGATCGGGCCGGCAGGGTCCTGAGGCCAGCCGTCACTTGTTGAGCAGGGCGATCGCCAGACCGACCGCCACGATGACGCCGCCGGCGGCGAGAATCCAGAAGCCCAGCGGCAGGCCGGCGAACTGGAGCGGCTTTTTCACCGCTTTCTTCGCCGGCTGATCCCCCTTCGTGCCGCCCGCCATCTTCGGTGCGACGTCGACCTGCAGCATCGGAAACGGCTCGGCGATGGCCGTCGGTGATGCCTGGGGCCGGGGGGCCGCGGTCGCAGTGCGGTTCCCCGCGCCCGTGGATGTCTGGAACACGAACGCCCCGGACTCGATGCCCGAGCCACCCACTCGGCTGGCCGGGCCGCTACCCAGGGGAGCACCGCTCGAGCTGCTGCCCGGACCGCCACGGCCTGACCACTGCTGTGGCGGTGCGTAGTGGACGTTCGACGATCCCGGGTCCGCCGCGGGCTGGGCGGTGCGGCGCGGCGGCGGCCGGCGCGGAGGCTCGGTCCGCCCCCGCTGGTACCCGCCGGCCGTAGCGGCGAGCCATGCCGCGAGCGCATCGGCGATCTCCTGCGCCGATTGCGGCCGGGCGTCGGGGTGCTTCTCCAGCATGCGGAAGGAGAGTTCGGCGATCGCAGGGGGCACGTCGGCCCGCTCGTCGAGCAGGTTGGGCGGCGGTTTCTTCAGGTGGGCCTGGATCCGCTCGGCGATCGAGCCCTTGGCGAACGGGGCCCGCCCGGTGAGCAGGTAGTGGAGGGTGCAGCCCAGTGCGTAGATGTCGGATCGGCGGTCGGCGACGTGGCTGTCGCGGGCCTGTTCGGGAGCCAGATAGTCGGCCGTGCCCAGCACCTTCTCGTCATGGGTCTGCGTCAACGATGCGGCCTCCTCGTCGGAGCCGGCCAACGCCAGTCCGAAGTCGAGGATCTTGACCGTGCCCCGCTTGTCCACGATCAGGTTGGCGGGCTTGATGTCGCGGTGCACCAGCCCCTCCTCGTGCGCGTGCTGGAGCCCGAGCGCGGCCTGCCGGATGAAGTCGGCAGCCTCACGGACGTCGAGCGGCCCGCCCTGCTTGACGCGGGCGTGCAGGTCGTCGCCTTCCACATATTCCATGGCGATGAAGTGGATCGCCCCCGACGTGTCGAGGTCGATCGTGCGGACGATGTTCGGGTGGTTGAGTCGAAAGGCCTCGCGGGCCTCGCGCTCGAACCGTGCCAGATAGGAGGTCTGATCGACCCGCTTCACCGGCAGCACCTTGATCGCCACCAGCCCCTTGAGCGTGGTGTGCTCGGCGAGGTACACGCTGCTCATGCCGCCGGCCCCCAGCAGCCGCAGCAGCCGATACTTGCCCAGCATGAAGCCCTTGTAACGCCCCTTCCGCAGCTGGTCGAACTGCCACTGCGTGAGGAGTCCCCCGTCGATCAACGCCCGGACGAGGCCCTCCGGGAGTGGTTGCGTCGGGTCGGGCCAAGCGGCGACCGCCGCCGCCAGTCGCGCTTCTTCCACGAGCCCGCTCTTGCGGACCACCCGCAGAAAGTCTTCGATGCTCTGGACGGTGTCACTCATGGTGCGGACAATACCCCTTGGCATCATGGTAGCCCAAAAATGCGGATCCTGCTGTACACCCGCCGCGGCTGCCATCTCTGCGAAGCCGCCGAGGATCTGCTGGTCTGCATGGGCGTGGACGTGCTGACGGTCGATGTCGATGCCGACGCGGCCGCTCGTGAGCGGTACGGCCTGCGTGTGCCCGTGCTCGAGGCCGGCGGGCGGACACTCCTCGAGGGGCGGTTCGACGCGGAGCGGATCGCCAGGGCGTTGTCAGAGGCCCAGGTTGAGTCCGCGCCGGGCGAGCGCGTCTACGAGGCCGGCCGCTGACGCGAAGACCTCGGCATCCCAGCCGGCCTCACGGGCCGCCGCCACGTGCCCCGGGGTGTCGTCGCAGAAAAAGATCCGCTCCGCGGGCACGCGGGCTCGGCGGGCGGCCTCCGCGAAGATCGCCGTGGCGGGCTTTGCCGCGCCGACTTCGTGGCTCAAGACGATCTCCCGAAAGCCACCCGGCACGATCGCGCAGCGGCTGGCGACGATCTGCCGCCAGTGCGGGTCGCAGGTGTTGGAAAGGATGCCGATCGGGCAGCCGATCCGCTCCAGGGCCGCGATCACCGGCACCGTCTCGACCTTGAGGGCGAACATGTCGCTCGCCGCTCGGGCGAGCGCCTCCGGGTCGGAGGTGGTGCCTGTGCGGCGGCAAAACTCGGCGTGAAACCCGCTCCAGTCGCACGCGCCGCGCTCGATCGCCTCCTGGAGACCGCCGGCCATCACGACCTGCTCGATGGCCTCGACCGCCGCGCCGCAGACGGCCGCCATCTGCCGGAACGACCGCGGTCGGTCGAACGAGAAGATGACGTTGCCGAGATCGAAATACACGAATTCGGGGCGCATCGCATGCCGGCGGCCGGCCGCCGCTTTCCAACGTTCCCGCAGCATACTATCCTGCGCCGCCGCCGTCGTGCCGCACGTCGCGGTCGGCAGGTTCCCGTCCAGGATCGTCGTCATGTCGTCCGCCTCGTCCGGCCTCAATCGTTACAGCGCCCGCATCACACAGCCCCGCGCGCAGGGGGCCTCCCAGGCCATGCTCCTGGGCACGGGGCTCCAGCCGGCCGACCTCGACAAACCCCAGGTAGGGGTGGCGAGCATGTGGTACGAGGGCAATACCTGCAACATGCACCTCGACAAGCTCGCGGCCCGCGTGCGCGAGGGGGTGATCGCCGCCGGCATGGTGGGCATGCGGTTCAACACGATCGGCGTCAGCGACGGCATCTCGATGGGCACCGAGGGGATGAGCTACTCGCTCCCCTCCCGCGACGTGATCGCCGACTCGATCGAGACCGTGATGCACGCCCAGTGGTACGACGCCCTGGTGGCGATCCCCGGCTGCGACAAGAACATGCCCGGCTGCCTGATCGCCATGGGCCGGCTCAACCGCCCCGCCCTCATGGTCTACGGCGGCACGATCAAGCCCGGGCACCTCGCCGACGGCACGACGCTCGACATCGTCTCGGCGTTCCAGTGCTACGGTGAGTACATGGCCGGGCGGATCGACGACGGCCGCCGGGCCGACATCGTCCGCCATGCCTGTCCGGGGGCCGGCGCCTGTGGCGGCATGTATACGGCCAACACCATGGCCACGGCGATCGAGGCCCTGGGCATGGCCCTTCCCGACAGCGCCTCGATCCCCGCCGAGCACCCCGACAAGTTGCAGGAGTGCCTGCGGGCGGGGGCGGCCGTCCGCCGCCTGCTCGAGCTCGACCTCAAGCCGCGCGACATCATGACCCGCCGGGCCTTTGAAAACGCCATGGTCACGATCATGGCCCTCGGCGGCTCGACCAACGCCGTGCTCCATCTGATCGCGATGGCCCGGGCCGTCGGCGTGGACCTCACGCCGGCCGACTTCCAGAAGGTGGCCCGGCGGATCCCCTATCTCGCCGACCTCAAGCCCAGCGGCAAGTTCGTGCAGGAGGACCTGCACTCGATCGGCGGCACCAGCGGCGTGATGAAGTATCTGCTCGACAAGGGGCTGATGGACGGCGACTGCATGACCGTGACGGGCAAGACGCTCGCCGAGAACCTGGCCACCAGCAAGGGCCTCGCGCCGGGGCAGAAAATCATCCAGCCGGTGGAGCAGCCGATCAAGCCGACGGGGCACATCACGATCCTCCACGGCAACCTGGCGCCCGACTCCGCGGTGGCGAAGATCACAGGCAAGGAGGGCTCGCGGTTCCGCGGGCCGGCCCGCGTGTTCGACAGCGAGGAGGCGATGCTGGCGGCGCTGGAGCACGGGGCGATCCGGCGCGGCGACGTGGTGATCATCCGCTACGAGGGCCCCAAGGGCGGCCCCGGCATGCCGGAGATGCTCACGCCCACGTCGGCCCTGGTGGGCGCGGGCCTCGGCAACGACGTCGCCCTGATCACCGACGGCCGGTTCAGCGGCGGGTCGCACGGGTTCATCGTCGGGCACGTCGTGCCGGAGGCCCAGGACGGCGGGCCGATCGCCCTCGTCCGCGACGGCGACATGGTGGTCATCGACGCCGACGCCGCCACCATGGACGCCGAGGTCTCGGCCGAGGAGTTCGCCCGGCGGCGGGCGGAGTGGCAGGCCCCGCCGCTGAAGGTCACGCGGGGCATCCTCGCCAAGTACATCCGCTGCGTGGCGCCCGCCTCGCGGGGGTGCGTCACGGACGAGTGACGCGGCCGGGCGGAGGCGGCTGCGCAGCCGGGCCCCAATCGGCCTCCTGACCAGGGCGGCCTCGATCCCGAACTCGCCGACACGGTCGACTTCCGCCGGGCCCGGCTCCACGTCGAGGGCCGAATGTACGAGCTCTACGACTGGGCGTGCGAGTACGACTTCGTCAACCAAATCAACGTCAACAACGCCGTCTTTCCCACGGAGCGGGATTCCGGGCCGCTGACCGCCGTCACCGACCTGTGGCTCCAGCTCCGCGAAGTTCCCATCCTGGGCATCGTCCGCGTCGGCAACCAGAAGGATCCCTACGGCTACGAGCACCTCACGAGCAGCCGCTGGCTCAACTTCATGGAGCGTTCATTCGCTCAAGATGCCTTCGAGGGACCGTTCAAAAACGGCTTCCTGCCCGGCATCCAGGTGATGAACAACAACGAGAAGGGCAACGTCGCCTGGCAGGTCGGCCAGTTCAAGAACACGACCAATCCGTTCGGGTTCAGCAACTCCAGCGGCGACAGGCGGCGCCGGCTCGTGCACCTCCTGCACCGGCCCGGGCCTCGAGCCGCGGTGCAAGGCGACGTGGCACGAGGAGAAGACCAAGAGTTCCGCCTACGCCATCAAATGCGAATACGACTGCGCGCGGGGCCGCGATCCCTGGCATGCCCCGAGCCCCGACTGCCGCTGCAGCCCGCCATGCGGCAGCGCGTACGTGAAGAAGCGGCTCTACAAGACCGAGGGCGAGGAGAAGGTCGAGCGGGTGCCGAAGTACGCTGTGGAGACGGTGCCGGCCACGGCCTGCGCGTGCGCCGCCTGCAGCGGCGGCGGGCGGCATAGAGGCTGGGATCCGCTGGGCCTCCTGTTTCGGCCCCGCAGCAGCCGCATCGGCTGCACGAGCATCGGCCGCCACCGGCCCACGTTCGGCCCAGGCCGCGCTGGATCAGGCATCCCGCCGGCACGTGACGCGGATGGTGCGTGGCACGCGAGTGTCGCTTCGCCGCCGTTGCCATGGAGCCTTCCTGAATGGACGGCGGGGTGGTTTTCACTCCCGGAGTCCCCGGGTTTCCACCCGGGGCTTGTTGGGCGAGTGCGGGCGGCGCTCAGATGCCCGATCGACTCACCGCGGCACGGGCAGTGACTCGATCGGCACCGGGGGACCGGGCGCGACGACGGCGCCGGGCGGCAGCTGCTCGGGCGGGATCGGGGCTCCATAGACGGGCCCGGACGGCGCGGCGGGGGCCGACGCCGGGCCGCCCTCCGGCGGCTGGTAGTAGGGCTCGGGCTGCGGCACCGGAGCCACACCCAGCTTGGCGAGCACCTTGGAGAGCATCCGCTGCTCGAGCAGCGGGTCGCGTCCGAGCGGGATCCAGCCGAGGTTTGGGGTGGGCGCGGCCACGGGCCGCGGCTGGTCGCCCACCTGCTGGCCGAGCGTGGGCAGCGGCGTCCCGTAGCGGTAGAGCGAGTCGTCGTTGCGGAACGAGGCGCCTCCGGTCGTGGCCCGCATCGGCCTCGCGAGATGCTCGAGTTCCTTGTTCACGACCACCTCGATCCGCCAGCCGGCCGGGTCGGGCGCCAGCCGCATCGTGCCGATCCGGCGGATCGACTGGAGCGTGGACTCGAGTCGCTCGCGGAAGCCGACGGAGTCGGCCCGCCAGGGCTCGAGCAAGGTGGCTCCCGTCTGCGGGAACGTGTCGATCCGGCCCTCCGTGGGCACGCCGTTGGCGAACGTCACCCGCTGCTCCGTCGCCACCTTGAAGTAGTCGTCGGCGACGTCGACCATCTGCTTCCAGACGACCTCCGCATCGAGCGGCGGAATGACGGCCGAGCTCTTCACCGGCGGGGCGGGCGTCGGCGCGACGGGACCCGCCGGGCCGATCACGGTGCCATCGGGGAGCGGGGCGAACGGATTGGGGGCCAGTGGAGACGCGGGGAGCGGCTCCTGGGCGCGGGCCAGCCATCCGCCCCAGGCGAGCACTACTGCCATGATCGGTGCGCCGAGTCGCTGCATCGTTTGCCCTGCCTGCGGCCCGGCCGGAGGGCCGGGCGGGGTGGGATGGTCGCGGAATCCCTCCTGCTGCTCAATGCCAGTTGGCCGCGAAAAAAGGGGGTGCGATGGGCCGCACCGGAGCCTCATGTTTCCCGGGTTTTTCACGCCGGTTTCGGTCGATAGTAGCCTTGGAAGCGGTGCCGGCCTGCCGGCCCTCCTGCCTCCTTCCCCGCCCCGAGATCCCGCATGCCTCGCCGCGGCTTCAGCCTCGTGGAATTGCTCGTTGTCGTGGCGATCCTCGCCGCGCTCGTCGGCTTGGTCGTGCCCGCCGTGCAGCAGGCGCGAACAGCCGCCCGTCGGGCCGGATGCCAGAACAACCTCCGCCAGATCGGCATCGCCTTCCACACCTACCACGGCGCGAAGCAGGCCTTCCTCTTTGCGTCGGGCCGGCCCCGCACCGGCAGCGTGGCGCACAAGGAGCACACCCATGCCCACGCGGAGGGCGAGGTGGACGGTTTCGTGCGCCCCCAGTCGTGGGCGATCACGATCCTGCCGTTCGTCGAGGAGGCGGCGCTGGCCGCGATCTACGACCGCTACTGCCTCGCCTGCCCGCCGGAAGACCAGCCGGCCGACGTCGTCTCCGCGCGGCTGCCGCTCTACAACTCGCTCTCGGCCGCCCCGGGCGGGCTGGACTTCGCCGCCCTACTCGGCCCCGGCCCGGCCGAACCCGATGCCGTGCGGCGGCTCGACGGCTGGTACTTCCCCTCCCCTGCCCCGCCCGAGGCCTTCACCGGCATCCTCGTGCCGGAGGGCCTGGGGTGGAACTCCGCCGGGTCGGACTACGTGCGTGGCATCGCCGCGAAGCCCGTGCGGATGACGGCCGTGAGCGACGGGCTCTCGAACACGCTCGCCTTGGCCGAGAGCGGCGACTACTCGTTCGACGACGGCCTTGCCTGGCAGCCGCCCCGCTACTCCTGGCCCTATGTCAGCGACGTGGGCCGCTACGTGCGGCTCGGCCTGGGCGTCGGGGCGACGTCGCTGGAGACGTCGCTCAAGCCGCGGTCGCGTCTGGCGGGAGGCGTCGTCCAGGCCCTGGCCGGCGACACGTCGGTGCGGTCGCTGGACGAGGCCACCGATCCGGCCGTGCTCACGGCGCTCGTGAGCCGCGCCGGCGGCGACCGGGCCGGGCAGTGACGGTCACGTCGCCCCGAGACGGGCGACGAGCTCGTCGAACCGTCGCGCGTGGCGGCCACTCGAGGTGTGCATGTGCTCGCCCTGGGAGATGACGCGGAGTTTGTCGTCGCGACGCAGGCCGCGGTCCCGCAGCACCCGCTCGAAGGGCTGCCGTGCCTGGGCGTAGGCCACGAGCAGCTTGTGCTCGTCGAGCTGGACCTCCACGGACAGCTCCGGATGCATGACGGCGATGCCGGTGCAGCCGTCGTTGAGCAGCAGGTCGTCGAACTCCCAGAGCACGCTCTCCAGCACGAGCCGCTCGATGCCCTCGCGGGTGAACTCGCGGCGGCCGATCCCCTCCTCGTGCGTCGATTCGAGGACCACGTCGCAGGTGTCGCCGAGCGGCTCGAGCATTTCCAGGAAGGTGTCGAAGAGCTGCTCGCTCGACACGGCGGCCACGAGGGCGGGCAGGCGGCTGCCCGTGGCGGAGTCGACGAAGGTGTCGTGGCGATAGCCCGCCTGCGGCACGACGTCGAGCTGCCAGCCCGGCCGGACGGCGTCGGTGAGCGTGAAGCGGCCATAGCGGCTGCGGGCCAGGTGCGCGTCGAGGGCCGCCGGATCCGGGGCGGTGATCTCGGCCTCGGGGGCGGTCACGGCCTTGAGCGCCGGGGTCGGGCGGGCGGCGGGGAAATCGTCGAGGGAACGCATGGTGGAGTCGCCGGAGAGGAGGTCGCCCCGCGGCCGACGAACGCCAGCCTGCCGAGGCACCACAAACCTAGGACACGCTTTCGCGCCGTGCGGCGGCGGGCAGAAACGCCGCGGCACCGGGGCGGCGCGGCGGATCGTTGCCTTCCGGCACGCGTGCGCCGCATAATCCCCGGCTTTCCTCGGCCCTCCCCGGAAAGGATTCACGCCCGCATGGATGGGAAAATCGTTGCCACCGGAATCACGTTCGACGATGTGCTGCTCGTGCCCCGGCACTCGAGCGTGGTGCCGGCGGAGACCGACGTCTCCA
>Ga0315901_10001599_pt1 | contig 32593 bp, 33 predicted proteins | sample LakEriMetagenome_10_FD_203761 | JGI IMG/M metagenome (GOLD analysis project Ga0315901, IMG submission 203761) | Freshwater fungal communities from buoy surface, Lake Erie, Ohio, United States - Buoy 2 MA116 | ecosystem: Environmental > Aquatic > Freshwater > Lake | place: USA: Lake Erie, Ohio...
TCGACACAGAGACGAGCGCTTGCAATCTTTGCTGCAATTGCGGTGGCAATCGCGCTGCTTGCACTGATTAATGGCCAAGCAAAACCTCAGAGCGATGTCCTAGTCGCTGCGCCACAAGCGAGCGCTGTGGCGCCCGTTGAAATGTCGCTGGTAGTAGATGTACAAGGTGAAGTCATCAACCCTGGTGTCTATCAGTTGCCGGCAGGTTCGCGAGTAGGCGATGCAATCAAAGCAGCTGGCGGTGTTCAAAAAGGCAGCGACTCTTCATCTGTCAATCTTGCTCGATTCATCGAAGATGGCGAGCAGATTTACGTGTCGAACGTCGATGTAGTCGAGCAAGGACGTCCCAGTCAAAACTCAAGCAGAATTGTTCGGCAGGGGCGACTGAATGTGAACCGCGCCAATGAAAGTGAGCTAGACGGACTACCTGGAGTGGGTCCCGTTCTCGCACAGCGGATCATTGCTTATCGGACTGAGCATGGGAATTTCGGCACAGTTGAAGATTTACAGAAAGTTGCTGGAATTGGTCCAGCCAAGTTCAGTGAGCTGCGCACCTTTGTAACAGTGTGAAACTCGATTTTCGGTTACTAATTCCTGCAGCAGGAATTTGGTTCGGCGCTTTTCTACAGTCGCTCTTATTTGGCGCGGCACAAATAATCGCGCTTGGTTTTCTGCTCCTTATCTCACTCCTTGCACGACGCTTGCCAATAGGAATGTTTGTCGGGGCATGTTTCGTCGGAGCGCTCGTCCTCGCACTGCATCAGAGCAGCTTGCAGAAGGAATTCTTTGATTACCGGTCAGGTCAAGTTGTTAGAGCAGAAGTTTCACTTAGCTCTGATGTCAAAAAAGTGCCTGGAAAAATTAGAGGTGACTTTCGACAGCGGGATCGTCACATGGTCGAGGTGCAAACACACGCAATTGATGGCATCAAGATCTCGACTTCGTTATTGCTTGTTGGTGGCCCAGAGCTGGCCGAGCTCATCCCGAGCACTGAGATTGAAGTGTTAGGACGCGTTCGAGTTTTCGATGGATACTCCACTCTTGCTGGGTCTCTTACTCAAGTCGGTAGCGTCACCATAAAAAAGAGGGCGACGCTGCTCTGGCAGCGCACAAGCGACATCCGTAGTGAGATAAAGAACGCCGTAAAAATGCTGCCAGCAGACGCGCGCGCCTTGATTCCTGGCTTAGTTATCGGTGATCGAAGTAATCAAGATCAGGAACTAACCAGTGCAATGCGTCGAAGCGGCTTAACACATCTCACAGCGGTAAGTGGCGCAAATTTTGCAATTGTTGCAGCGCTCTTGTTGGCTCTTGGTCGAGCCTTGCGAATTCGCGCTAGTTTTCTCTGGTTGGGTATTGCGATTTCACTCACCTTGTTTATTTTCTTAGTTCGACCAAGCTCTTCGGTATTACGGGCAGCGGTAATGACTGGGACCTTACTTTTTGCTCGATCACAAGGGGTGCGCAGTTCACCAATTCCAGCGCTCGCTGCTGCTATTTCGCTCCTGCTACTCGTTAATCCTTTTTTCGTCCGAGACGCAGGTTTTGCGCTATCTGTCTTCGCAACGACTGGTTTGCTTTTTCTCGCTCCAGTAATTGAAAAAATGTTGGTCATTCGTGGAGTTCCACGACTATTAGCGGAGGGATTAGCAATCCCAAGTTCTGCCACAATTTTCTGTTTACCGATTATTGTGCTGCTATCAGGAGAGTTAAGCATCATCTCCATCATGGCAAATTTCCTGGTGGCGCCAGTCATAGCAGTAATTACTGCGCTAGGTCTGCTGTTGATAATCCTCGCACCGATGAGCGCTCCGTTAGCCACAATCGTTGGGTGGACGATGACGCCGTTTGCGCTATGGATAACTTTTGTTGCCAGAGAGCTTGCCGCACTCCCATTTGCATCGCTGCGATGGCCAAATTCGTGGCTTGGTTCTTTCGCAGTGATTACGCTGATGCTTACGATTTTGCTAATAATCAAATCAAAACGTTTGCGAGTGAAGAGAATTGTTCTTTGGTTGGTGGTTGCGTGCTTAACGTTCGAGATTGCTCTTACTTTTAGGCCGTTCTCCAGCTCGTGGATTCCTCCGGATTGGAGCTTCTTTCAATGCGATGTCGGCCAAGGCGATGCCCTCATAATCCGTACCTCCAACAATCGAGCGGTTGTGATTGATGTTGGCCCAGAACCGGATGCGATTGATCGCTGTCTGACGCTTTTAGATGTGCAACGAATTGATCTGCTGATTCTCACTCATTTTCATGCTGATCATGTCTCAGGTCTTGCAGGAGCGCTCAGCGGAAGAAAAGTAGATTTAGTGTGGACTTCACAGAGTGAAGAACCGGCAGTCGAGGCGCTTAACTCAGCAGCATTGCTAAATCGAATTTCTCATAGCTCACCGTCCATTAATGCGAGATTTACGAGTGATTCTTTGGTTATTCAAGTCGTTGCGGCTGGTGCGCATTCGAGCCCTAATGATTCAAGTATTTCGATAATTGGTAATGCGCGCGGGATGGTCTTCTTTGCTGCCGGAGATCTTGAACTCGAGGGTCAGGCGCGTGCACTGCGGGCGCTTAAGGGCTTTAGATATCGCGATGTTTGGGATGGCAGACCCATTGATCTGATGAAAGCCACCCACCATGGATCTGCCCTTCAAGATCCTCATTTAGTTGCGCTACTCCAACCGCGAACTACCTTTATCAGCGTAGGTGCCGGCAATCCCTACGGGCATCCCACGCAGAGCGCGTTAGAGCTGTATGGACGATTCGGAACGATTTACCGTACAGATACCAAGCGGAGCCTTGCACTGGCGGGGCGAGCAGGTAATCTCATCGTTGTAGCGCAGCCAGCTTCGCCCTGGGCGCTGTGATAGTTGGTGTTTTCACATGAGCGAAGGCGAGTGGAAAAAAATGGGGGAGGGGAGTGCGTGAAAAGTTATCTGCTCTTTGGTAGCGAAGAAGTTCTCTCCGATCGCGCCCTTCGAGCAATCGAACGCGAGAATCCAACAATAGAGAAGATCACCTTTGATGGCGGGAACTTCGAGCCAGGTGATTTCTCTAATGCAACAGCGCCATCGCTATTTGGCGAAGAGCGACTGGTTGTCGTTCGAGAATTGCAAGAGATCCCAGAAGAGGCGCAGGGAGAGATCTTGCGGTTCTTGGCAGATCAGCCCTCCGACATCACGCTCGTTCTGATCCATCCCGGGGGTGTGAAAGGCAAAGCCTTCATAGATAAACTGAAGAAAATTAAAATTAATCTCATTGCCTGCGACGCCATCAAAAAAGATGGCGAGAAGATTGAGCTCGTCAAAGCTGAAGCGCTAGATCGCGGCAGAAAAATCAGTAACGATGCCGCGCGCGCCCTTGTTGATGCTTCTGGTAGCGAAGCGCGCGAGATGATCAGCTCGCTCCATCAGTTATTAAGCGACACAACTGGAACTATTGAAGCCAAAGATGTAAATGCGCTCTTTGCCGGACGAATTGAAACCACATCATTTGCCGTTGCCGATGCAATCTTGGAGAGCTCGCTAGGGCAAGCGCTCATAACCCTTCGCCAAGCCCTCGATACTGGCGTAGATCCAGTGGTTATCGTGAATTCACTCGCCTCGTCATTGCGCACTCTTGCAAAGGTTGGTTCCGCGCCGCGCAGTGCTCGCGCCGCCGAGTTAGCCCCAGTTCTCGGCATGGCGCCATGGCAGGTTGATAAAGCGCGTCGCCAGCTGAGCGGATGGAGCGGGGCGGGGATCACGGCAGCAATGAGCGCTATTGCGCACGCCGATAGCCAGGTCAAAGGCGGGGGCAGCGATTCTGCATTCGCATGCGAGCAGGCCCTCATGGCGGTGGCCGCTGCGCGCTCAGTTTGAGCCGGCAACTGCCCTCCTGATACCCTCCTACCCTTACGAAAGGCCACCCTGGCCCACTCAGAGATAGGCAGCTATCTCGACGAGCGAAGAGAAGAGACCTAGAGTTTTATGGCAAATATCAAGTCGCAGATCAAGCGGATCAAGACCAATGCGAAGGCGCAAGAGCGCAATAAGTCTGTTCGTTCTTCGCTCAAGACCGCAATCCGCCGCTTCCGCGATGCCGTGACCGCTGGGGATGCCACCGTAGTCACTAAAGAGCTCCGCGCCGCTTCGCGCGCCCTCGATGTCGCTGTAGCCAAGGGCGTCATCCATAAAAATCAAGCAGCGAACAAGAAGTCAGCGATGGCTAAGGCTGCATCTTCATCTTCAGCTCGATAACGAAAACACTAGCGGCATAAATGCCTGCCATCCCATTAAGTAGCGCGCCACAACCTGCGGACACCAATCCAGCAATCATTCGTAACTTCTCGATCATTGCGCATATTGATCATGGCAAATCAACGCTTGCTGATCGCATGCTCGGTATTACCGGGGTAGTTGAAGCTCGAAACATGCGGGCGCAATATCTAGACCGCATGGATATCGAACGCGAGCGCGGTATCACCATCAAATCCCAAGCAGTTCGTCTGCCATGGCAAACTGATGGCCAGGATTACATCCTCAACATGATTGATACTCCCGGTCACGTAGATTTCACGTACGAGGTCTCTCGCTCGCTAGCTGCCTGTGAAGGCGCAGTCTTACTTGTGGATTGTGCACAAGGTATCGAAGCGCAGACCCTTGCAAATCTCTATCTTGCAATGGAGAACGATCTGACCATAATTCCGGTTCTGAACAAGATTGATCTTCCGGCTGCTCAACCTGAGAAGTTTGCCGATGAATTAGCGCGATTAATCGGATGTGACCCCAGCGATTGCATCAAGGTTTCTGGAAAGACAGGAGAAGGTGTCGACCACCTGCTCGACGAGATCGTACGTCGCATCCCGTCTCCAGTAGGAGATGCCAATGCGCCAGCGCGAGCATTGATTTTCGATTCAGTGTATGACGTCTATCGCGGTGTGGTTACTTACGTTCGAGTGGTCGATGGTCGCCTCCGTGAACATGATCAAATTCAAATGTTCTCAACAGGAATTAAGCACGAGATGCTCGAAGTTGGCGTCATCTCTCCGGAGCCAATTTCCAGTAAAGGTCTTGGCGTTGGCGAAGTTGGATACTTGATTACGGGCGTGAAAGATGTCCGCCAATCTCGTGTCGGAGATACTGTCACAACTGCAAATAAGCCAGCACAGATTGCGCTCGCCGGTTACAAAGATCCAATTCCAATGGTCTTCTCTGGGCTATATCCACTTGATGCTTCTGAATATCCAACGCTTCGAGAAGCTCTAGAGAAACTTCAACTAAACGATGCTGCTTTGGTCTTTGAACCCGAGACCTCTGCCGCTCTTGGCTTCGGATTCCGATGCGGCTTCCTCGGGTTACTTCATATGGAAATTGTGCGCGAGCGGTTAGAGCGCGAGGCAAATCTCTCACTTATTTCGACTGCACCGAACGTGGTTTATCACTTAACTCTTGAAGATGGAAGCGAAGTCGAAGTAACAAATCCAAGTGAGTTTCCTGAAGGAAAAATTGCCGAAGTGCGCGAACCAATTGTTCGAGCAACAATCCTTGCGCCAAGTGAATTCATAGGATCAATTATGGAATTGTGCCAAGGGCGTCGTGGCGTGCTGCAAGGAATGGATTACCTATCAGAAGATCGTGTGGAGATTCGCTACACCTTGCCCCTGGGAGAAATTGTCTTCGACTTCTTCGACAACCTGAAGTCCCGCACTCGTGGCTACGCCTCTCTCGATTATGAACCAATCGGTGAAGCGCCAGGAGATCTCGTAAAGGTCGACATCTTGCTGCAAGGTGAGAAAGTCGATGCGTTTAGCGCGGTCATCCATAAAGAGAAAGCCTATGCATATGGTGTGATGATGACTGGCAAACTCCGCGAGCTCATCCCACGTCAACAATTCGAAGTTCCCATCCAAGCTGCTATCGGCGCTCGAATCATTGCACGTGAAAATATTCGAGCTATTCGTAAAGATGTTCTTGCCAAGTGCTACGGCGGTGACATCACCCGTAAGCGAAAACTTCTTGAGAAGCAAAAAGAGGGCAAGAAGCGGATGAAGATGGTCGGTCGCGTTGAAGTGCCACAAGAAGCGTTCATCGCTGCGCTTTCCACAAACGAAGAGGCAGACAAAGCTAAATCAAAGAAGTAAGTTGATTGTTTGCGGCGGCAACAAGTAGCGCCAGGAGAGCCAGATGACCTCCATAGATTGTCAGTGGATAGCGACCTACTAATGCAAGTGGTTCAAGGAATTTAGTGGTTCTTCGCTCTCGCCAAATCCAATCAAGTGAAAATTTAGAGAGAATCACACCGGCTCCAAGAAAGATTGCCAATTCACCTGGCTGAAATCCCTGCCATGAAATCTGCCAATACATCATCTGTGTATACCCGATGATCATCGTGATGATTGGATAACGAACAATAAGTTTCCACGCTATGGCCAAAAGCGCCCACACCATGAGTATTTCGGGGAAGTTAAAGTCGGGCCAGAGTAAGCGCAGCATCGCATTAAGGAGCACAGCGAGAGCAAAGACTTCAATCCACCGTCTAAATTTCAGGCCGTACAGCCCCCAGACGATGCCTGATGCAACCATGAAAAGCGGCATTGAGAAACGTGTGAACGTCAACCGTGAGTACTCGACGATGTCATTGTTCAATCCGATTGATTCAAGGGCGGAGAGCGCATGATCGATAACCATCAAAATAATTGCTAGCCCACGAATAGCATCAAGGATGCGCTTGCGTTTTTGACCTGGGGCAGTGCTCGTCACATCGAAGAGTATAAACTTCCCGTCGTGTCGCTCTCCTTCTATGTCCATATTCCATACTGCGTGAAGCGGTGTGGCTATTGTGACTTCAACACATATACCCCAGCAGAGCTTCGCGAGGGCGTCGATTCAGTTGCCAGCGTCTCGCAGGGGTATATCGAGGGGCTTATCGGAGAATTGGAGCAAGCCTGCACTCGATTAGGTACGCGCGCAGTTAGCACTATCTTCTTTGGCGGCGGGACTCCCACCTTGCTACCGCCAGACCAACTCGCTCGCATACTCAGAGCTATTGAGAATCGATTCGAGATCACAGAAGAGTGTGAAATTACAACGGAAGCCAATCCAGACTCAGTGAACAGCAGATCACTCAATCAACTTCGTGAAGTGGGCTTTAACCGAATCTCATTTGGCGTGCAATCCATGAAATCGCACGTACTCCAAGTTCTCGATCGCACCCATGATTCGGCGCGAGTGGGCGAGGTAGTTACAGCTGCCAAAAGTGCTGGCTTTGATTCCATCAGCGTAGATCTAATCTATGGCACGCCGGGTGAGAGCGCTGTCGATCTGGCAGAGAGCGTGGATTTTGCGCTCAGCCTGCCAATAGATCACATCAGCGCATATGCATTAATCGTGGAACAGGGAACGAAGTTTGGTGCAGCAGTCCGAAGAGGTGAAGTTGTCATGCCAAACGATGACCAGACCGCCGAGAAATATGCACTCATCGATGCACGCATGAACGCAGCAGGATTTCCTTGGTATGAGCTAAGCAATTGGGCTAAACCTGGACATGAATGCAAACATAACCAGATGTATTGGATCAGTGGAGATTGGTGGGGATTAGGTGCTGGAGCGCACTCACACGTCGCAGGCGAGCGTTGGTGGAATCTTAAACATCCCAAGACATATCTCGATGCGATAGCAGAGGGAAAGTCACCATCTGCAGGAAATGAACTCCTCACCGAAGATGACAAGTCAACTGAGCGGGTGATGCTACGAATTCGAATGCGTGAAGGTATGGCGCTCTCTACTTTTAGTGATGTACAGCGCAAAGTTCTGGATGGTTTTTTTCAACGCGGCCTATTTATCCCTGAGCAATGGCAGAACGGGCGCGTGGTACTTGCGCTAGAGGGGCGACTTCTCGCGGATCAAATCGTCAGAGAAGTACTTTCGAAGTGACCTTAGGTACAATAACTTTATGCAAACATTGAATCTGGTACTCACTGCTCTACTGGCGCTTATCTTCTTGCTCTCTGGAATTTCAAAAGCCAGTGGCAACGAAAAGGGGCTATCGGGTACGCGAGAAGTGAATGTCCCTGATGGCATTGCACGCGTTGTAGGTTTCTTTGAAGTGCTACTCGCGCTCGGGCTAGTGATCGGGCTTTATGACTCATGGTTCACCAACGCGATTCAATGGTTAGCTCTCGTGGGAGCCTGGTGCACGATGGCGGTGGCGTTGATTCTCCACTTTCGCGCGGGCAAGGCAGCCACTGGGTTACCTGCCTTTATCCTGCTGACAATCGCTTCGGTTGCGCTCGTAACTATCTAGCTTTCCCCCTAAAATTGGCACTCGGGCACCGCAAGTGCCAAGCCAGAATGTAACGGGTAGGGGGTACTTCATGGAGCGGCGGATGGAAATCTTGCGCGCCATCGTTGAGGACTACGTCGCTACCAATGAGCCAGTGGGGTCGAAAGTTCTGGCCGCTCGCCATGGCTTGAGCATTTCGCCAGCAACGATTCGAAATGAAATGGCTGCCCTTGAAGATGAAGGGCTAATCATCCAACCGCACACAAGCGCCGGACGTATCCCGACAGATTTAGGGTATCGAGTCTTCGTTGATCGCCTCTCGACAGTGAAACCACTTTCCGCGCCGGAGCGACGTGCAATCGACAAGTTCCTTGAGGGCGCAGTGGATCTCGATGATGTTGTCGCGCGCACCGTCCGTTTACTCTCCCAAGTTACACATCAAGTGGCAATAGTGCAGTATCCATCGTTGACGCGCTCTGCCGTCCGACATATCGAAGTTCTTTCACTTGCACCAAATCGATTGATGTTGGTATTAATCGCTGACACTGGACGGGTCGAGCAGCGCATCTTGGAACTGCCGCGCGACATGGATGAGAGCACCCTCACCTTGTTGCGAAGTAAGCTCAACGCTCGATCTGTTGGCAAGAAGTTAGCGGCGCTGCCAGAGACTCTGAAGGGCCTTGAAGAGGAGTTCGCAGAAAATACTGCGACCAATATTCGGCAGGTTATCGGAGTAATTCTTGAAATGGCAATAGAGAGAAGCGAAGAGCGAGTGGTGGTTTCTGGTACATCAAATCTTGCTCGCCATGCTCCAGACTTCAATGAGAGCGTGCACCCAGTCCTTGAAGCGTTAGAAGAACAGGTTGTTTTACTACGACTTTTGGGTGAGGCGGTCGATGAGATGAAAGTCAAAATCGGACATGAACAAGAGAATAAGAAATTGCACTCAACGAGCGTGATCACAACTGGATACGGGCCAACTGGAGATGCAGTAGCGACTCTGGGAATTATTGGACCCACGCGGATGGACTACCCAACCTCTATGGGAGCTGTCAGTGCTGTCGCACGTTATGTCAGCAGATTTTTACAAGAGGAAATCTAATGGCTCAAGATCATTACTCAGCGCTGGGGTTAGCTCGCGAGGCATCTGCAGATGAAATTAAACGGGCATATCGAAAATTAGCGCGCGAGCTTCATCCTGACGTTAACCCCGACCCAAAATCACAAGAGCGATTCAAAGAGGTGACACACGCCTATGAGATTTTGAGCGATCCAGATAAACGTCGAAGTTATGACATGGGTGGCGACGGAGGGTTTGCCGGCGGCTTTGGTTTTGGCGACATCATGGATGCCTTCTTCGGTGGTGGTGGATCACGCGGGCCACGAGCACGTGTGCGTCGTGGACAAGATGCCTTGATTCGAATTGATCTCACTCTTGAAGAGGCAGCTTTTGGAAGTGAGCGCGAATTAACAGTAGAGACTGCCGTGACTTGCGAAGTGTGCACCGGAACTGGTTGTGCGCCAGGGAGTTTGCCAACAACATGTGAACTCTGTCGTGGACGAGGCGAAGTGCAACAGGTAACCCGTTCGATCCTTGGTCAAATGATGACCTCACGTCCATGTGCGAATTGCCAAGGATTTGGTACGACAATAAAAGAGCCATGTGGTGAATGTGCGGGCGATGGGCGAGTACGTTCTCGTTCGACCTTAGAGATAAATATTCCAGCAGGAATCGATGATGGAAATCGGATTCAACTCTCTGGCAAAGGAGAGGTAGGTCCAGGTGGTGGGCCAAGTGGCGATCTGTATGTGGAAGTTCACGTGGCTAGCCATGAAACCCTTGTTCGAGATGGCGATGATCTTCATTCACCGCTAGCTATTTCCATGGTTGATGCAGCGCTGGGGACTACCGTTGAAATCGAGAGCCTTGATGGGTTGCTCCAAGTGCCGATCCCGCAAGGAACTCAAAGTGGCACCACTATTCCGGTCCGAGGAAAAGGCGTGACCAGGCTTCGCGGAGCAGGGCGCGGAGATCTCTTTGTGCACGTGGAAGTTGTGATTCCAACCAAGCTTTCAGATCCAGAAGCGCAGCTGCTTCGCTCTTTTGCACAGATGCGTGGAGATAAAGAGCGCGTTTCGGTGAGTAACACGCAAGGTGGCGAGACTGGATTTTTCTCACGACTCAAAGATGCGCTAGGTCGCTAACGGTGTACACCCTCTTTTTTATTGCCCCAAATGAGATAAAAAAAGATGACATCACAGTTGACGGTACTGAAGCTCGCCATGCCATTTCAGTACTACGTGTGCGCACTGGAGAGATCATTCGTTTAGCGGATGGTCTTGGCAATTGGGTTGAAGGGGAGATCAATTCGGTAGCAAAAGATTCGCTAACCATTTCAGTAAGTAGCCGGGGAATCGATCGTGCGAACGTCACAGCCATCACCACTGCGCAAGCATTACTAAAGGGTGATAACCAGAAGGCTGCTTTAGATCAACTGGTGCAATCGGGAGTGGATTCAATCATCCCTTGGCGCGCATTTCGATCGATTGGCGCTGCCGATAAGAGTGAGAAATGGCAAGAAGCCATTCGCGCCGCTGCCAAGCAGTCACGTCGGTCAAGAATTCCGATTCTTCTCCCAAAGGTAGAGTTACATGAGCTCAGTAAAAGCTTCACTCGATATGACAAAGTGATTGCGCTACACGAGGGCGCCTCGAGTAAGTTGACGACAATTACTGGATTAGAAAAGTGCCGAGAGGTACTTGTCATAGTTGGCCCCGAAGGGGGATTAACTGATGATGAGCTTACAGCGCTAACAACTGCCGGCGCACAAGCAGTGTCTTTAGGTGACCCCGTGATTCGGGCCGACCTTGCAGGCGCGCTTGCTATCGCTGCAATTAACGCGTTAACTGGCAATTGGTAATCGGCGAGAGCGAGCAAACACCATGAGCACTTCTGCAACCGAGTGCATTTTTTGCAAAATCGTTTCGGGTGAGATTCCTGCACCACATCTGGCATCCAATGCCGATGCAATTGCGATCGCTGATATCTCTCCCGTTGCTCCCACCCATTATTTGATCCTGCCCCGACGACACGAAGCGAACGCTATTGCGCTCCATCGAAGCGAACCGGAGGCGATGACGGCTATCTTCGCCCTCGTAGACACCCTCATAACGCAATCTGGACTCTCGGATTACCGATTGATTTTCAATACTGGCGAAGAAGCTGGGCAGAGCGTCTTTCATGCGCACCTGCATCTAATCGCCGGCAGGCCGTTGAGCTGGCCGCCAGGCTAGACTGGTAGCAATGGAAAAAGCCACCCGCTTGCTCCCCAAAGAGCTCTCTTCGGTCGCCCTCTTTGGCCCAGCAGATATCAATCTTCGTGCAATCGAACGCGCGTTCCCTGCCCTTGAAATCACCGTTCGCGGCAATGAGGTACAAGCCCGTGGCGAGCGAAAAGATCTAGATGCTTTCGAGAAGTTGCTAGCACAACTGGTGCTCTTGGTAGAGCGTGGTCAAGAGGTGACGCCACAAGGCTTAGAGCAAAGTCTAAAAATGCTCCGCGGTAATTCGCTTCCTGGTGAAGTGCTCTCCTTGAATATTCTCAACACCCGTGGACGCACAATTAGACCGAAGACACTAAACCAGAAACATTATGTTGATGCCATTGATAAGAACACCATTGTGTTTGGCATTGGACCAGCTGGAAGTGGAAAGACCTATCTTGCTGTAGCGAAAGCCGTCCAAGCGTTGCAGAGCAAACAAGTTACTCGAATCATTCTCACCCGACCAGCAGTAGAAGCGGGGGAGCGACTTGGATTCTTGCCTGGAACTTTGCACGAAAAAATTGACCCCTACCTACGTCCGCTTTTTGATGCATTGCATGACATGATGGATCCAGACTCGATTCCTAAACTTGTTGCCAATGGCACTATTGAAATTGCGCCGCTGGCATACATGCGTGGTCGAACACTCAACGATGCTTTCATAATTCTCGATGAGGCACAGAACACTTCGCCGGAGCAGATGAAAATGTTCCTCACTCGCTTGGGGTTTGGTTCCAAGATGGTGATCACTGGCGATATCACGCAGGTCGATTTACCAAGTGGCATCAAGTCCGGGCTCAAAGTTGTCCGAGAAATTCTAGGAAAAGTGGTCGATTTAGAGTTCATAGAACTTACTTCAGAAGATGTGGTTCGCCACAAAATTGTCGCCGACATTGTTGAAGCCTATGAGCGATTTGATGAGCAGAATAGCTCTGCACGCCCACGCCCGTTACACAAGGATCGATAAGTGCCCATTCTTTTTGAGAATGAAACTGAATTTGAGTGCCCCGAAAGCGAGCTACTCTCTTTAGCTGCATATGCATTAACTTTCATGAAAATCGACGATCGTGCGGAGCTTTCTATTCTTGCTGTAAACGAGGATGAGATGGAACGGCTACACATGGAGTGGATGGATGAAGAAGGCCCCACTGATGTGCTTTCGTTTCCGATTGACCAATTGCGTCCGGGCCAACCACTGGCAGAGGGAGAGGGGACTCTGGGCGATGTAGTGCTCTGTCCTGCGGTAGCACAGCGTCAGGCTGAAGTTGCCGCACATGGCACGATTGACGAGCTGCAGATACTTCTCGTGCATGGAATCCTTCATCTGATGGGTTTTGACCATGCAGAAAAAACAGAAGAGATTGAGATGTTTACTTTGCAAACGCAAATAATCTCAGAGTGGAAGAGAGCGCGATGAGTTTTACTGAACTATTGCTCATCCTATTGCTTCTGGTGTTTGCTGGATTTTTGGCTGGCACCGAGAGCGCTCTGAGTAATCTCTCTCGAGTCTTCATCGAGGATAAAAGCGTGGCGAAGAGCCGTGGCTCTCGTGCGCTACTGAAGTTCTCTAAAGATCCATCTCGCTTTCTCAACGTTGTATTGCTCGTCCGTAAGATCGCTGAGTTCGCCGCCGCCGCACTAGTGGCACAAATTGCCCTTAACCAACTACAAAATCAACGAGAAGCTCTCGCGCTAACCGTTCTCATCATGGTCATCGCCTCTTACGTTCTTGTTGGTGTGGGCCCACGCACCCTAGGAAAGCAACATCCTGAGAAATGGGCACTGCCCGGTGCTGTTATCGCAGTTGTGCTTGCGCGAGTGCTCTCTCCAGTCACTCGCCTTCTTATCGGGATTGGAAATGCAATCACTCCAGGAAAAGGTTTTAAGCAAGGTCCGTTCTCTACGGAAGCGGAATTTCGGGATTTAGTCGATCAAGCGCGCGAGCGAGGTTTCGTGGAAGAAGATGAACACGAAATGATTCACTCGGTCTTTGAACTTGGGGATACCTTGGTCCGTGAGGTTATGGTGCCTCGTACAGACATGGTGTACATCGAGCGAGACAAGACGCTTAGACAAGCTCTCTCCCTTGCGCTCCGCTCTGGTTACTCGCGAATTCCCGTCATCGGGGAGAACCTTGATGACATCATCGGAATCGCGTATATCAAGGATTTAGCCAAACGTAGCCATGATTACCGTGAGGCAGAGCAGAGCGAGCGGGTAGAAGACTTAATGCGCCCGGCTAACTTTGTCCCGGAGAATAAAATGGCAGACGAATTACTTAAAGAGATGCAGTCTGAGCAGATTCACCTAGCAATAGTGGTTGATGAATATGGCGGAACAGCAGGATTGGTCACCATTGAAGACATTTTGGAGGAGATCGTCGGAGAGATTTCCGATGAATTTGATGATGATGAAGATGAGCAACTGGAGCAACTGAGTAAGAACAAGTATCGAGCGCGAGCGCGAATTCATCTAGAAGATCTTGAAAGTGAACTAGGAATAACCTTCGCTGATGATGATAAAGAGTCGGTAGATACCCTTGGCGGCCTGCTTGGCAAACATATCGGACAGGTACCAATCCCAGGTAGCGAGATTACAATTGGAACCTGGCGCTTTACCGCTGAAAGACCAATTGGTCGCAGGAAGCGCGTGGGAACGGTTTTGATTGAGAACGAGGGGAGCGATAGCGATGAGCACACTGAGCAACAGTGAGGACCAGAAGCTAATTACCCTTGCGAGCGCTTCAATGCAACGGAACAACGTGACACAGAGCGCAGCTCTTCGCGATGGGACCGGACGAACGCATGTTGGCAATGTAATTGCTTTGGACTCACTGGAATTAGATGCATTGCAAGTAGCTCTTGCAATGGCGGTATCAAGCGGTGCAGAAGTTATCGAAGCGGCCGTGATTGTTGGGCAGCGCCCAAGTGACATCTCACTCGAAAATGTTCGGGAAATTTCGAAAAATTCGATGGTCTGGCATGTGACTGCGGATGGGTCTGCTCACGGGCTTTAACCGATAGAATCGGCCAATGCGGATTGCGCGTTTTACCCCTCCTCAGGAAATCTCTGCCTCACCACTTTTTGGAGTGGTTACCGGAGATGAGATCGAAATTCTTAGCGGTGACCCGCTTTACTCTGGAATTGTCAAAACTGGCGAGAAGGTGGCGCTAAATAAAGTGAAGCTGTTGGCCCCTGTCATCCCAAGAAGCAAAGTGGTGTGTGTGGGAAAGAACTATGCAGATCATGCGAAAGAGATGGATAGCGCAGTTCCTGAGCAACCAGTGCTATTTATTAAACCGAATACTTCGGTGATCGGCCCCGATGATGCAATTGTGTGGCCTACGATGAGTAAAAAAGTCGATCACGAGGCTGAACTCGCTGTTGTGATTGGAAAAATTTGCAAGGATGTTCCGAAAGATCGCGTCAAGGATGTTGTTTTCGGGTACACCATTGCCAACGATGTAACTGCGCGAGATCTACAGAAGATCGATGGCCAGTGGTCGCGAGCCAAAGGCTTCGACACTTTTTGTCCGCTCGGACCATGGATTGAAACTGATATCGACCCAAGCAACTTAGCAATCTCGGCATCAGTTGACGGGGAGCTTCGACAAAGCGACCGAACTTCATCGATGATCTTTGATATTCCTACCATCATTAACTTTGTCTCTCAGGTTTACACGTTACTTCCAGGTGATGTCATTCTTACTGGCACTCCAGCGGGTGTGGGGGTCATTCCTGTCGGTAGCACAGTTGCTATCTCCATTGAAGGTATCGGAACGCTAGCGAATAGAGCGGTAGCTCATGGGTAATCGACCGATAAAGGTGCGCTTCGCACCTTCTCCAACTGGTGATCTGCATGTTGGCAATATTCGAACTGCGCTTTTTGATTGGGCATATGCGCGCCATACCGGCGGAATTTTTCTCTTTCGCATTGAAGATACCGATCGCAGCCGAGTGACCGATGAATACATCGCTGCGGCAATCGACACTTTGAAATGGCTTGGTCTCAGTTGGGACGAGGGGCCAGAGGTAGGTGGCCCGCACGGGCCATACTTGCAATCACAGCGCCTGGACATTTACAGCGAATGGGCTGATCGATTTATCAAACAAGGCGATGCCTACTATTGCTATTGCTCTCCTGATGAGTTGGAAGCGCGGCGCGAGGCTCAAAAAGAATCAGGCCAGGCCCCCGGGTATGACGGCAAGTGTCGTTCGATTAGCGATGAGGATCTAGCGCGCTATCGCGCACAAGGGCGCGAACCTGTCATCCGAATGCGGATGCCCGATGGAAGCACCACCTTCACTGATGTGATTCGTGGGGAGTGTACTTTCGATCACAACTTCGTTCCAGATTTCGTTCTCGTGCGCGCAGATGGATCGCCGCTCTACACGCTTGCAGTGGCCGTTGATGATGTATTGATGGAAGTAACGCACGTCTTGCGCGGTGAAGATTTACTCTCTTCGACGCCACGTCAGATCCGCGTCTATCAAGCGATGGGCGTAAAAGCAGAGGATTACCCGCTCTTCGCGCATCTGCCATTTGTCATGGGAACGGATAATGCAAAGCTCTCAAAGCGCAATGGTGAAACCTCAATTGCGTGGTATCGCGAGCAAGGATTCTTACCAGAGGCGATTTGCAACTATCTCGCGCTACTTGGATGGTCGCCAGGCGATGATCGAGAGAACCTCACGCTTAAAGAGTTGACAGAACTTTTCACTATTGAGCGAGTTAACTCAAATCCAGCGCGATTTGATATGAAGAAGCTTGAGAATATCAACGGCGACAAGATTCGCGCGCTCACCCTCGATGATTTCTATCAATGGTCGCTGCCCTTTTTGCAAAAGGCGAAAGTTGTAGCAACTCCGATAACTAATGAGCAAGAGAGTGTGGTCCGACAAGCGCTGCCAATCATTCAAGAGCGACTTATCAAGCTCTCCGAAATCCCAGGAATGTTGGCGTTCCTCTTCACTGAGAAAGTTGATTTAGATCCAGATTCTGTAGCGAAGTATCTCGATGGGGATGCGAAGGGGATCATCTCTAAAGCAATTGAGGTGCTCACACCACTTTCGACCTGGAGCCATGAGGCAATCGATGGTGCGCTACGTGTGGCGCTTATCGAGCAGATGGGGCTCAAGCCTCGACTTGCCTTTAGCGCTATTCGCGTTGCAATTACAGGAAGCCATATCTCACCGCCGCTCTTTGAATCGATGGAAATCCTTGGTAGAGAGCGGGTATTGGCCAGGCTTGCAGCGATTTAAATCGATTTAATCTAGAGGGCGAGAAGCAGGTATCCTTAGGCGCTCTGTAGTGGGGTATGGGGTAACTGGCAGCCCAGCGGATTCTGATTCCGTTAGTCTAGGTTCGAATCCTGGTACCCCAGCGAAAAAATTTCATATCTTGGCCCCGTCGTCTAGCGGCCTAGGACTCTGGCTTCTCAAGCCAGCTACGAGGGTTCGAATCCCTTCGGGGCTACTCCTAGAAAATGTAAGAAGAGATCAAGTAACGCTATCGGTACTCAAATACCGATAGCTATTTCCCACTCAAGAACTCAGAGATGCGAGCTGCAGTAGCGATGACCGCTGCAGCGTGGGTACGTCCAGGCTGTCTACCCAATCTTTCGATAGGACCACTCAGGCTTATCGCGGCAATCACGCGATTATGTGGTCCACGAATCGGAGCAGAGACGCTGGCAACTCCTGCTTCGCGTTCACCAACGCTCTGTGCCCACCCACGCCGTCGAACTGCTGTCAGCGTTGCTGCATCAAACCGAGCGCTTTTCACGATCTTATTAATTCGATCTGGCTCTTCCCATGCGAGTAATACCTGTGCCGCTGAACCAGCCTGCATGGTGAGCGCAGAACCAACAGGAACGCTATCGCGAAGTCCAGATAGTCGATCGGCTACCGCAACGCATAATCTCAAGTCACCTTGGCGTCGATAAATTTGCGCGCTTTCTCCCGTTGCATCGCGGAGCGCGGTAAGTGCAGGAGCGGCGATGACCAGCAACCGATCTTCACCTGCGCTCTGAGCGAGTTCACCCTCGCGCGCGCCAATAGTAAATCGACCGTGGAGGTCGCGAGCAATGAAACGGTGATGTTCTAAAGCGACCGCAAGGCGATGACATGTTGGGCGCGCAATCTTTGTTGCAGCGACTAATTCGGCCAGTGAGAGTGGACCGGCCTCTAGCGCATTGAGAATCGCAATGGCTTTATCGAGTACGCCGACCCCACTGCCTACTATGCTTTCCATGATATGATACTAACATCTCATATGGTGAGATGGCTATATTGAATGGAATGAAACCGGATAGTTACGGGAGTGGTGCGATGGGAAAGACCTTAGCCGAGAAAATCTGGAACGACCATGTTGTGCATAGCGCTGCTGGCGAACCTGATTTGTTGTACATCGATCTCCATCTGATTCATGAGGTAACAAGCCCGCAGGCTTTTGACGGGTTGCGTCTTTCTGGGCGCACCGTGCGTAGACCAGATCTCACCTTGGCCACCGAAGATCACAACACGCCAACAATCGACATTGATAAGCCCATTGCGGATCCAATTTCTAAGCTCCAGGTCGATACTCTTCGGAAGAATGCGGCTGAATTCGGAATTCGCCTGCATTCATTGGGTGATATCGAGCAGGGAATTGTGCACGTTGTCGGACCTCAATTAGGAATCACGCAGCCTGGGATGACTATTGTTTGTGGCGATTCGCATACCTCAACTCACGGCGCATTCGGTGCGCTCGCCTTCGGTATTGGAACGAGTGAAGTAGAGCATGTACTTGCCACTCAAACACTTCCGCAGGCAAAACCGAAAATGATGGCAGTTAATGTTGAAGGCACTTTGCGTAAAGGCGTTACGAGTAAAGACATCATCCTCGCGCTCATCGCAAAAATCGGCACTGGCGGTGGACAGGGTTATGTCATTGAGTACCGCGGCAGCGCGATACGTGCGCTGTCCATGGAAGCTCGTATGACTATTTGTAACATGTCAATTGAAGCAGGAGCGCGTGCCGGGCTCATTGCTCCCGATCAAACGACTTTCGATTACATCAAAGGTCGATCACACGCTCCCGAGGGAGAAGAGTGGAACCGCGCAGTTGAGTATTGGAAGAGCCTTTACTCTGATAGTGATGCGACATTTGATGTTCAAGTTGATCTCGATGCCAACTCACTCTCGCCTTTTGTCACTTGGGGTACCAACCCAGGCCAGGGTGCGCCATTAGATTCAATAATTCCTGCACCAAGTGATTTCGCCGAAGAAGGCGCACGCAATGCGGCCGAGCGGGCGCTTGAGTACATGGGTCTTCAGGCGCACACACCACTTAAATCAGTGAAGATTGACACGGTCTTCCTGGGCTCCTGCACTAATGGACGCATCGAAGATCTGCGAGCTGCAGCTGAAGTGATCAAGGGGAGAAAGGTCGCCTCCGGCGTGCGCATGCTGGTAGTTCCTGGCTCGGCTCGAGTGCGCCAGCAAGCACAAGCAGAAGGCCTCAACAAGGTGTTCCTTGATGCTGGAGCAGAATGGCGTGAAGCCGGTTGCTCAATGTGTTTAGGAATGAATCCGGACCAACTCAAACCAGGAGAGCGCAGCGCCTCCACGAGCAATCGAAATTTCGAAGGGCGTCAAGGCAAGGGCGGTCGCACACACTTAGTGAGCCCGCTTGTTGCAGCGGCAACTGCAGTTCGGGGCACCCTCTCTAGTCCAGATGATTTGGAAGGTTAGGCGAGATCATGAAGGCATTTATCTCTCATACGGGAACGGCAATTCCTCTTCGTCGGAGCAATGTGGATACCGATCAGATTATTCCTGCGCAGTACCTCAAGCGCGTGACTCGTTCGGGCTTCGAAGATGGGCTATTTAACGCTTGGCGCCAAGACCCTGAATTCGTTCTCAATCAACCCCAATATAAAGGGGCCACCATTCTGGTGGCGGGACCAGATTTTGGAACGGGATCTTCTCGCGAGCATGCTGTTTGGGCGTTGCAAAACTATGGGTTTGAAGTCGTGCTCTCACACCGTTTCGGCGATATCTTCCGGAATAACTCTCTGAAGGCTGGATTGCTCACCGTCATCCTGCCGCAAGAGGTCATCGAAGATATTTGGAGCCGCATTGAGGCAGATTCTGCGCTTGCGGTAACTGTTGATTTAGAGGCGCGTGAGATTCGTTTTGCTGACAAAAAGGTTACTTTTGAGCTCGACGATTACACCCGCTGGCGGCTCATGGAAGGGCTCGACGACATCGGATTGACCTTGCGAAATGTGGAATCAATCGCCCGATATGAGGAAAAACGCCCCTCTTATAAGGTGAAAACGCTTCCTGTGCGGAGCTAGAAAACCATAACTTCCCTCAACTTGTTGTTGAGAGTGGGAAATTTTCGCTTTTTTTCTTTTCCGACACGCCAACGCGGTAATGGACGATTCGCGGTTAGGTACGTATTTTTGCGCTCAATGTTGGGGTTTTCACTCCGACGCTTATACAAAAGGGGAATTCATGAATAAGGCCCAGTTCATCAAGTCGTTGGTGCCACACTTCAACGACAGCAAGAAAGAAGCTACCCATGCGGTTGAAATCGTCATCGATGCAATCACCCGTAACATGGCAAAAGGCGAAGATGTCAGCATCGCTGGCTTCGGTAAGTTCCGCAAAATTCAGCGTAAAGCACGTGTTGCTCGCAACCCATTCACTGGTGAGCCAGTAAAGGTAAAGGCAAAGACTGTTGCACGCTTCACCCCAGCAAAAGTTCTCAAGGAGATCGTCGCTGGTACCCGCAAGATGGAGGCAGCTCCAAAGCCAGCTCCAAAGCCAGTTGTAAAGGCTGCGCCAAAGAAGGCCGCTAAGAAAGCTGCACCAAAGAAGGCTGCTAAAAAGGCTGCTAAAAAGGCGCCAAAGAAAGCTGCTAAGAAGGTCGCAAAGAAAAAGAAGAAGTAATTCACTTCTCTCGCATTGCGGGAAAAGGGGTCGCGAAGTTTCGCGGCCCCTTTTCCTTTTTCATCTGAAGTTGTTCTCTTACTCCTAGTAGGGTGGAGAGGTGAGCGAGATTGTGTACCCGCCTCCGACTGGCAAACCATTGGGCATCACGCCGTGGTTTCGATTCGGTGCATCAATCATGCGGCCGATCCTCTTTGCAATTGCTAAGCGAGATTGGCGTGGCGCTGAGAACATTCCAAAAAGTGGCCCAATTATCTGCATCTCAAACCACATCTCGTATCTAGATCCGCTGGTATTCGCCCACTTCCTTCATGACAACGGACGAGCGCCGCGATTTCTTGGGAAAGCCGAACTCTTTCGGATTCCACTCATTGGAACTGTCTTGCGCGGGGCGGGGCAAGTTCCCGTAGAACGAGAGAGCCCAAATGCGCGCCAAGCATTTGAGCACGCCATTGCATTTCTTAAGGCAGGTCACTTACTCGGGGTCTACCCAGAAGGAACGCTTACTCGCGACCCGGGAATTTGGCCAATGAAAGCAAAGACAGGAGTTGCTCGACTGGCGATTATGACAAAAACGCAGGTGGTGCCATGTGCACAGTGGGGAGCGCAAGCGGTTTTGTCACCGTATGGACGAAAGATTTCGCTCTTTCCCAGGAGAACATTCCATGTTTGGGCAGGTGAACCGCTAGATTTTTCGAGGTGGTACGGCAGGGAAGATGATCCTGTTGCGATAAGAGAGGCGACTGATTACGCCATGGATGCCCTAGCAGCTCTTCTGGAGAAGATTCGCGGTGAGCACGCGCCGGCCACTCGTTTTGATCCTGCCAGCAGCGAGCATCCACGAATTGGCAATTACAAGAAGAAAAAGAAGAGAAAGTGATGGCGCTAACGATTGCCGTGATGGGCTCAGGCTCATGGGGGACCGCCTTCGCTCAGATCCTTGCGGATAATTCACAAAACCATACGGTGCGCATCTGGGGTCGAAATCCTGATGTCATTTCTGAAATCAACGCTTTTCACATCAACTCTAAATTCCATCCTGGATTAATGCTTCCGGAAAAAATCACTGCCACTACCAATCCTGCCGTTGCACTGACAGGCGCTGATGTGGTGATTCTTGCTGTTCCTGCACAAACTTTGCGTGAGAATTTGAAAAGCTGGGGCAATTTGATTCCGAAAAATGCGATTGTGGTGAGTTTGCTCAAAGGTTTTGAGCGCGGCACTCATGCTCGCATGAGTGAAGTCATTAGTCAGGAGCTTGCTATCGACGAGAGTCAGATTGCCGTCGTAACCGGACCTAACTTGGCGGGGGAAATCATCAAACGTGAACCGGCTGCGGTAGTTATCGCCTGTGCGAAAGAAGAGAACGCTGTTGAACTGCAGGACGCTATTGCCACTGCTTATTTTCGTCCGTACACCTCTGTTGATGTAATCGGTTGCGAGGTTGCCGGAACAATTAAAAATGTGATGGCGCTCGCGGTAGGTATGGCTAGTGGTTTAGGAATGGGTGATAACACCAAAGCAACTGTTATCACGCGTGGTCTGGCTGAGACAACGCGATTAGGAGTCGCACTTGGTGCAGACCCCATGACATTCGCAGGTCTTGCGGGAATGGGTGATTTGGTTGCTACATGTTCGTCGCCCCTTTCGCGCAATCGTTCTTTTGGTGAACGATTGGGTCGTGGACTTGGACTTTCGCAAGCTCAGAGCGAGACTAAAACCACAGCCGAAGGAGTGTCGTCTGCTGCAGCAGTCCTTGATCTTGCACGGGAATATGGGATCGATATGCCAATAGTTGAGGCTGTAGTTGATGTGGTGGCAAATGGGATGCCACCAAAGGAAGTTGTGCGCAGGTTGATGAGTAGAACGACGCGCTCTGAACACTAGCGCCGGCAATAGTCTGGGCAATTAGTAACCGGTACCCTGTGCAACGTGGCTACCAATACAACCAAGAAAATCCGCGTTGGGGTGCTCTGTGGTGGTCAAAGTAGCGAACATTCAATCTCGTGCTTATCGGGCGCGAGCTTGTTGGCAGCGATGGATCGTGAAAAGTTCGAGCCGGTACCTCTTGGTATCACTCAATCTGGTCAATGGGTCTCTCTCGAGGGGTTAACGAAAGAGCTTGCGATAGTCGATGGAAAGCTCCCGGTTATTCCTGATGGAGCGCCTGCAGTAACGGTAAATCGCGATGGCGTGTTCGCGGGTGGGAAAAATCTCGATGTGGATGTGATGTTCCCAGTTCTCCATGGCCCATACGGGGAAGATGGCACAGTGCAAGGACTTCTTGAAATGTTCGATATTCCTTATGTGGGTGCTGGAGTCCTGGCATCTGCAATTGGGATGGATAAGGCAACCTGCAAGAGATTGTTTGTGGAGGCAGGAATTCCTACCGTCGATTTTGATGTCTTCTTTTGGAGTGAGTGGCAGAGCTATAAAAGTGAGATCACTTCGCGTTTAACGGATGAATTTACATTACCTATTTTTGTTAAGCCCTCCCGCGCAGGTTCCAGCAATGGAATCAGCAAAGTGAAGTCATGGAGCGAATTAGATGCGGCAGTATCTCTTGCGAAAGATTTCGACGAGAAGATTGTGATTGAAGCGTTTGCGCCTGGGCGCGAAATCGAATGCGGCATCTTGGGGGATAAGGCATCTCGTGTTGGTGAAGTGCGCATTCTGGGCGATCATGAGTTCTATGATTTTGAAGCGAAGTACCTTGATAACTCGACGGAGTTGATTGTGCCAGCGAAGATTCCTGTTGAGGTCGAGCGCGAGATTCAACAATTAGCTCTCGATGCTTTCTCGCTTATCGACGGACGAGGTATTGCACGCGTTGATTTCTTCGTTCAGGAAAATGGCGAAATCATCCTCAACGAGCTAAACACAATGCCTGGTTTCACTGCTACATCGATGTATCCACGATTGTGGGATGCGACCGGCGTTGGTTATAAAGAGGTTATTACCCGTCTTATTGAATTGCATAGTTGAGCATGCGAAAGCGAGATACGAAATCAAGGGCTCTTTTTGCCATCATCATTTTGGCAACTGGACTGCTCTTGCCTACCTCCAGCCCAGGATTTGCCAACCAAAACGGTAAGGCGTGGAGCGAAGACTCTCGGGCGTACTCAGAGGGCTGGCCCTGGCCAAAGTTACCTAATTGGTGGAGCTGGCCACAGAAATGGTATTCATCGCAGACTTTTACTGACGTGCGCCTTGGTCAATGGTTGCCTTGTCGCCCTGAGTGGTCAATGAATGATTGCATTCAGGAGATTAACGTCTACGACCAAGAAGGAAAAAAACTTGGTGCACTCACTTACGTGCAAGAGCCAGGTTTTGATCCTTTTGATGTAAAACAAAACTGGTCGCAAGCGATAGATAGTCAAAGCGCCGGCCTCATTGATAACTATCCTGACTTCAATAATCCAGAGGTCATCTGGACGAAAGGTTGGTGGCAGTTACCAGAGGGCATAACGCTCTCTAATGGAAAGAATCTTGTGAACGCCAATGTCGCTCGAATGTTGAGCGCAGTTCAGATGAACATCTCACCGCGTGATATGGATCAAGGAGTTTCCCTGCCTGTTGGGGTATATTTTGAAGCAGTTTTGAAATCAAAGAATTTGAAGAAGTATGCCCGCTGGGTCACTAGCAACGGGAAAAATCCCAGCGTCATTTTCAAAGATGATGGAACAATTCTCATCAGAGGGGTCACTACCAAGTTCCCCAATCCTGGGAAAATGGGCTGCGAGAGATTAAATCTGGGAAATAAGGAAAAGGCCGTTTCATCCGCTGCATTTGTCGCGGTCAATCTCTCCACAGCATCAGATTACGAGAGCGCCAATTACACCTCAGTGCCAGGTGAAGTAATTCTCGGCACAAATGGTTGGTGGTGTTTGGGCGGCATCAAATGGGATGCGAAAGAGCGACAGATAACTGTTGAAGTTGCTGCGCCACATTATTTTGAAGATGGCATCACCGAGGTGGATGGTTGGCTTGAATTGAAGCTAAAGGGTGCGTTGGTCAAACATTGGTGGGGGATATCGCCTCAGGATGCAACTGGTTACGCTCGAGTGGAACTTCTCTACAGCGATGGTTCGACAAAGATCGCCACAGTCAGCGCTAAGTACATTCCCGAGTTTGATTGGATTGATCTTCGCGCATATGGATTTACCTATTCGAATCCAGTCTTAAAGATAACGCTTAAGAGCCCAACTGTGGCGAAAGCGAAGGCAGCGCCCAAAGTAGTTACGTCCAAGACGATTACCTGCACCAAAGGAAAGAGCGTAAAGAAGGTTCAGGCGAAGAGTTGCCCAAAGGGCTACCAAAAAAAGTAAGAGCGTTTCAACTAGTCGTTTACAACTGGGCACGTTAACGTGCGAGTAATCCCTGGCACTGCCTGCACTTTTGCAAGAATCGTGCGACCAAACTCTTCCATTGAACCTGCTTCAGCGCGCATGATCACATCGTATGGACCGCCAACGCCTTGAGCGATATTTACACCGGGAATGGAACCGACCGCCTTTGCAACCGCTGCTGCCTTGCCCACTTCGGTTTGGATGAGAATGTAGGTCTGAATCGACATGTAATTTCGCCCCTTTTGCTTTACCGATGTGAGGCAAAGGTAGCGCAGGATAGGCTCGGGCGGAAAGTTAGTTTTATGGCGCAAGCGCAAAGCTGGAGGAGACCGTGCGGGTACGTGAGATGGGCGAGGAGGCGTTAATAGCCGCCTTTGCGGAGATCTACCGTTCCCGAGCCGGGGTTTCGGTCGGGATTGGTGATGACGGGGCGATTGTAGAAACCACATCTGCCCTCGAAGTGGTGAGCACCGATATGGCCACCGACGGGATTCATTTCAATCGTTCATGGTCGAGTGCAACAGATATCGGAGCAAAAATTGCCATTGCAAACCTTGCAGATATCGTCGCAATGGGCGGCTTGCCAAAATTTCTCATCGTGGCAATTTCAGCGCCAGGTGACGAAGAGGTGTCGTACTTATTGGACATTGCCCGCGGTATCGAATCAGTTGCCAAAGATTTTGATGTCAGCGTTGTAGGGGGAGATTTGGTAGCGGGTAAAACATTGACCATAGCTATCACTGCTCTTGGGTCTGTCAAAGCTCCAGTGCTCCGCTCCGGTGCAAAAGTTGGTGACAAAATATTTCTTACGCGCGCTACCGGAAGATCTCTGGCTGGATTGTTGCTGCTGAGTAAAGGATTAGCGAGCTCAGATTCTCCTGACGTGCGAGCATTCCAACGTCCTGAATTTAATCCGCATGATTTAATTGAATTTGGTTTTGAGAAAATTAATGCGCTGATGGATGTTAGTGATGGCTTGCTCTCAGATTTACCTAAACTCGCAAAGGCATCCAGAGTTGGTATCGACCTAACGATTGATGAGAAAGACCTGAGTTTGCTCGAGCCGCTATCCGAGAAGTTAGCGATCCCACCGCTGGAGCTATTCCTGCGCAGTGGTGAAGAGCACTCATTTATCGTGGTAGTTGACAGCAAGTGGCAATCCGTAACGCCAGAATCATGGATTATGCTTGGCACAGTTGTTACGGGTGATGAGATTACGTACTTCGGTAAACCATTGCCGTTTCAGGGCACGTCATGGCACTGGTAGAGATTCGCACAAGCGCAGACTAGGGAGATATCAGAATGAAACGAACAGCTTCGGTAGTTGGAATTTTCTCGCTCGCTTCTATTTTCTTACTCTCTCCCGTTGCTCAAGGTGCAGCAGCTACTCCAGGCAAAGCATGTAAATCTTCGGAGCTTGGCGTGCAATCTGCTTTCAAAGATTCCAAAGAAGGGCAGCAAACCCTCACTTGTGGGCGCCTTGGAAAGAAGTATCTTTGGGTCATCACAAAAGTAACAATCCCAGCAAACCTTGACACTAAGTTCATTAAAGTTACCGGCAATACGAGCGCTGGCGCTGTGTTAGGTAAGCCAAAGGGTCAACCGCCAACTGCTCTGTTCTCTGCAGATATCGTGAAAGGCGGCGGGGCAACTGTTGCCGCAGGTGCTTCAGTTACGGTTCATTACACATTGATGGCATGGTCGACTGGCAAAGTCGTGGAATCGTCCTGGACTACTGGACAGACTGCGAGTTTCCCATTAAGTGGCGTTATTAAGGGTTGGCAGGATGGAATTCCTGGAATGCGCGAAGGTGGACGTCGTTTGCTGATTGTTCCGCCGGCACTTGGTTATGGTGCAACAGCCCAGGGACCAATAGGCGCCAATGAGACGCTAGTTTTCGTAGTTGATTTGGTGAAGGTCGGCTAAAGAAATAATTTAGCGAGATACTTTGCCGGCCTTGAGGCAGGCAGCACAGACATTTTGACGCTTTGGTGTAACACCGTTGACGAGAGTGCGGATGCGCTGGATATTTGGGTTCCAGCGTCGGCGGGTACGACGGTGTGAGTGCGAGATGCTGTTTCCAAACTGTGGGCCTTTGCCACAGATGTCGCACTTGGCTGCCATGTTCGCCTCCGGTTGGTATTCGCGGTATCTCAGGACTTGCGCCCGCTAATGAAATCGAGCACCGAAGGGTAGCGCGGACCCGCCATTTCGGTCTAATCAGCCGGTAGCCTCATCGGCTATGGTCCACCCCGAGCTAGATGTCGCGCGATTTCGCGCCTGGCTTGCTCGCGCTCGGGACGAGATTGCCCGCTCGCGTGAACGGCTCAACGCGGAGAACCTCTACCCGGTGGCCGATGCCGATACCGGATCAAATCTTGAGGCCACTATCCGCGCCGCGGCCGAGGCGGTCGAGAGTGAAAGTTCCGATGAACTTCAGGTAGTGGCAGATGCGGCTGCCGAAGGTGCGCTCCATGGCGCTCAGGGAAACTCTGGCGTTTTGCTGAGTCAAATCTTTCAAGGCTTCGCCGATGGTTTGCGCGAAAATTTACCGAAAGCATTTGCACTGGCACATGAGCGCGCATTGAAAGCAGTTGCCGATCCAAAAGAAGGAACAATTCTCTCCGTTGCTCGCGCAGCACGTGATGCAGTAACAAATGTGAGCGCGTGGGGAAGTGAGGTGCGGCGCGATGGCGAAGTTGCGCTCGCCGCATGGAGAGCGGCGCGTGCCTCAACGCTTGATAGCGCTAACAATCCACCAAGTGAAGCCGCGCGTGGCACTATCGATGCTGGTGCGCATGGCATCGAACTGATCTATCGCTCTCTCGTTGCAGTACTTGATGGATCATCAGATGCCATTACTGACATTCCACAGCAAACTCGAAGCGCTATCCAAAATCAGGCGCTAGCAAAGAGTGATGGCGCGTATGAAGTCATGTATGAGCTCTCAAACATCTCTGAGATGAAGATTGAGCAGTTGCGAACCAAACTGGCAAGTATCGGACAAAGCTTGTTGGTCGTGGGTGAGGCTAAATATTGGAAAGTACATGTACATACCGACTACGTCGAAAAGTCAGTGGAGTTCGCAAAAGAGATTGGCACTCCTGAGAATATCCGCATCACAGCGCTCGAGCTCTCGGGATGTGAGAGCAAGCGAACCCTCATCACTGTGGCAAACGGTTCCGGATTCGCAGAGTTGATGCGTGATTCTGGAGTCAACGTAATTATCGCGATTGATTCTCGCCGCGTTGCTCCACAGGAATGGGTAGTCGCAGGAGGCGAAAGTAACGAGATCATCCTCATTCCCCATGATCTCCATGGCTATGAAAGCGCACTCGATGCAGCGCAAGTAATGACATCGCAAGGGAAAGGCGTGGCGGTAATCAATTCGCGCTCTCCCTTACAAGCTCTTGCGGCTATATCAAGCCATTCAGAGGGTGTAGAGAGCGATTTCGCACAAGAGGTCGAAACGATGGAAGCGGCCGCAGCGGGAACGCTCTCAGTGACAATTGCTTACGCCCCTCGAGAGATGACCTGCGATGGCGAAGTGGTGAAATCAGGCGCAGTTATCGCTCTGCGAGATCGCGCTGTAATTGCTCACGGCAGCAATCTCATTAATGTTGCAACTGAGGCAATCGCAAAAGTAATCACGCCGACTGCTGAGTTGATCACGTTAGTCACTGGTGCAGGTGTTGAAAGCGCAATTGTGCAAGAGCTAATTGCGCGGATGCAGGGCGCATATCCGGCGCTCGAGGTAACCGACTACTCAGGCGGGCAAGCCTGGTATCCACTGTTGATTGGCATCGAATAAATGGTTGCACTCAACGCCAAACTTTCAGCTGCGCTGGGTGATAGAACCGCTAAAGCTCTCAACACAGCATTCGGATACTCCACAATCGAAGATTTACTCCGCCACTACCCACGCAGGTATGTCGCGCGTGGCGAACTCACTGATATCGATGAATTGAAAGATGGCGATGTTGTGACGATTTTGGCTGAGATAGTCGATACCAACAATCGCCCCATGCGTGGACGGAAAGGCTCGATCCTTGAAGTAAGGGTTAGCGATGGGAAGAAAAAACTCTCACTAACGTTCTTCAATCAAGCGTGGCGCGAGCGGGAGATGCGCGTAGGGCGCACTGGTTTATTTGCAGGGAAGATTGGAACGTATAAAGGAGCGCGCCAACTCGCACATCCTGAATATCTCTTAATTCCAGATGGCACTGATAGCGATGAAGCAGCAGGGGAGTTTGCCGGCAAATTGATTCCGGTCTATCCCGCCACAGCAAAGTTTCCCTCATGGAAAATTGGACAATGCATCCGGACAATTCTCGATGTCATAGATGAGATTCCTGAGACCTTGCCCGATCAATATCGTGGAGATCTACCAAGTGCCCACCAGGCGCTACATGACATTCATCTACCCGAATCGCATCTAGCAGCAACAAAATCGCTGGAGCGACTCACCTTTGATGAAGCGCTTGCCCTGCAATTACTTCTTGCGCGCCGTCGTCACCAATTTGAATCACTGCACACGACCCCACGTTTGTTTCGCAGCGGTGGATTACTAGAGATCTTCGATAACAATCTCCCATTCGAACTAACTGCAGGTCAGATTGAGGTAGGTAACGAGATCGAGTCGGATATGAAATCACAACGTCCGATGCATCGATTACTCCAAGGTGAAGTTGGTTCGGGCAAGACCATTGTTGCCTTACGCGCGTTACTAGCTGTCGTTGATACGGGTGGTCAGGGTGCGTTGCTAGCACCCACTGAAGTGTTGGCGGCGCAGCACTTTCGCTCCATCTCTGCAACGCTCGGCGAATTAGCAACTGCAGGAATGCTTGGTGGCAGCGATCGCGCCACTCGAGTGGTGCTCCTGACGGGCTCCACGCCCGCGCCGGTACGTAAAGAAGTGTTGGCACAGATAAAAGATGGTTCTGCCGGAATTGTCATCGGCACGCACGCGTTGTTGAGTGAGGGTGTTGATTTTGCAGACCTTGGATTGATAGTCGTCGACGAGCAACATCGCTTCGGTGTTGAGCAACGAGATGCGCTCAAACTTAAGGCGCAACTTCCGCCACACTTATTGGTGATGACAGCAACGCCTATCCCGCGGACTGTGGCGATGACAGTCTTTGGTGATTTAGATATTTCTACATTGACTGAACTTCCAAAAGGGCGCTCACCTATCACAACACATGTCATCCACGAAGTAGAAAAGCCACATTACGTTGAGCGCGCGTGGGAGCGAATTCTCGAAGAGGTGGGTAAAGGTGCACAGGCGTACGTTGTCGCGCCACGAATTGAAAGCGGCGAAAAAGATGGCGACGAGTCGCGTGAGCAAGCACACTCAGTGGAGTCGCTCTATCAATTCCTCACTCAGGGGCCACTGAAATCTTTGCGAGTAGGTTTACTGCACGGCAAGTTGCCCAGTGACGAGAAGGATCGGATTATGCGATCGTTTGCGCAAGGCGATATCGATTGTCTAGTTGCAACAACGGTTATCGAAGTAGGTGTTGATGTACCCAATGCCACTGTCATGGTGATTGCCGATGCAGATCGTTTTGGAATCTCGCAACTTCATCAGCTTCGAGGGCGAGTAGGACGTGGTTCCAAAGCTGGCCTGTGTTTGCTACTGACCACAGTGGATGAGCAGAGCGCAGCGATGGAGCGATTGCAAGCAGTTGCTCGTTCAGTTGATGGGTTCGAACTTGCCCGCGTTGATTTAGACCAACGACGTGAAGGTGATGTGCTCGGCACCGCACAATCAGGTAGCCGTTCCCAATTACGTCTCTTGCGCGTTCTTCGCGATGAGAAGATCATCGAACGCGCTCGCGAGGTAGCAATATGTATCATTGCTGCAGATCCGGAATTGGTGAACCACAGTGCGCTCCGCGATGAACTTGCAATGTTAGAACGTGACGAGCGTTCAGATTTCATTGAGAAGGCCTAAAAACGGCTATGAGAATTATCGCTGGCAGCGCTAAAGGAAGAACTCTCACGCAACCGGCAGGAGTGACAAGACCAACTTCAGATCGAACGCGAGAGGGAATCTTCTCAGCGCTTGAATCTGAAATTGGAACTTGTGTGGGAATCACCTTCCTTGACCTCTTTGGCGGTACCGGCGCGGTGGGATTAGAAGCGCTCTCACGCGGTGCCAGCGAAGTGATTGTGGTGGAAAAAGATGTTAAAGCTGCAAACGTTTGTCGCGAAAATTACGAATTGATTTCACGTTCGACATCGGGAAACTTTTCTGTACTTAGAATGAGCGTTGATAATTACCTTGACCTCGAAGCATCGAAACTTCCTAGTTGTGATGTGGTCTATCTTGACCCTCCCTATGAGGTCACCAATGAAGTCATTGAGAAGATTCTCGGCAAGATTTGTGATCGAGGGTTGCTGCACGCCGATGCGGTCGTCATAGTCGAGCGATCCTCGCGCACTAAGCCCTTCACTTGGCCTGCAGGGCTCAAGGCCTTGAAGGAGCGAAAATACGGAGAGGGCGCTGTTTACTTCGGGGTTTCCTGATTTCTCGCCCTGAACCGGCTCTGCTTGCTACCGTGTCCTCATGATGCGCGTGGTTTGCCCCGGCTCGTTCGACCCCATCACCTTTGGGCATCTTGATGTCATCGAACGCGCAAGTGAGCAGTTTGACGAGGTCGTCGTTGCAGTTCTGGTGAATCGGACAAAGGGTTCGCTCTTCACCGTTGAAGAGCGGATGGAGATGATTCGCGAGACCGTGAAGGGTTTTGCAAATGTCAAAGTAGATTCATGGAGTGGACTACTGATTGATTACTGCAAAGAGCGAAAAATTCCTGCAATTGTTAAAGGCCTTCGCGCAGTCAGTGATTTTGATTACGAGCTTCAAATGGCACAAATGAATCGTCAGCTCTCTGGAATTGAGACCTTGTTCATGGCAACTCGACCAGAGTTCTCATTTCTCTCCTCATCATTAGTGAAAGAGTTGGCAACGTATGGTGGAGATGTCACGACCTATGTCCCAGCGCCAGTTCATGCCTCGCTTGTGGAACGAATCGGAGGAGGTAAGCAATAAATGGAGTCACTTGATAAGTTGCAACTTGCGCTCTCGATGGTGGAAGAGGCTCGCTCGGTTCCGTTGAGCGCATCGTGTGTAGTGCACCGCGGGGAATTACTCGGAATACTTGATGAAGTTCGCTTAAGCCTTCCTTCCGATCTCGATGCAGCTTCGAAGGTTCTTGCTGATCGGGATTCCATTGTCGAAGAAGGTCGCGTTAGCGCAGAGCAACTTGTTGCAATGGCGCGTGAAGAGGCCGCACGCTTGGTTGAGCAAACCGAGATTGTTATTGCTGCACGAGCAGAGGCGGAGCGAATTTTGAGCCAGGCTCATCAAAGCGCACAAGAGCAGCGCGACGAGGTGGATTCTTATATCGATTCTCGACTGGCCACCCTTGAAGTCATTCTTACTAAGACGATGGATGCGGTAGTAAAAGGTCGCGAACGTATTGCTGGCGCTAGCGAGAAAGATGTTCTCTCCCAGCTAGCTGACGAATAGATTTCGAGAGATCGCAGATGAGTGGGTCAATCGCTTCCGAGTTCGCCATTTCAATCCACGACTTGCGCCGCCAGCCGGGCGAGATGATGGAGATAAATCGCTCGTTCCCTTCGCCAGAGCGAATTGGAATCGACATCATCGCAATCGAAGTGAATACCGAAATTTCAATTTCCGGAAAGGTGGA
>Ga0315901_10001603_pt1 | contig 32579 bp, 21 predicted proteins | sample LakEriMetagenome_10_FD_203761 | JGI IMG/M metagenome (GOLD analysis project Ga0315901, IMG submission 203761) | Freshwater fungal communities from buoy surface, Lake Erie, Ohio, United States - Buoy 2 MA116 | ecosystem: Environmental > Aquatic > Freshwater > Lake | place: USA: Lake Erie, Ohio...
CGTTGCGATACACGCGGCCGAGCTCGAAGACCCGCTCCAGGCCGCCGACGAGGAGCCGCTTGAGGTGCAGCTCCAGCGCGATGCGGAGCACCAGCGGCATGTCGAGGGCGTTGTGGTGGGTCTTGAACGGGCGGGCGGCGGCGCCGCCGGCGGTCTCCTGGAGCGTGGGTCCTTCGACCTCGAGATAGCCGCGGTCGGCGAGCGTGCGGCGCACGGCCTCCACGATCCGGCTGCGGGCCACGAACCGATCGCGGACGCCCTCGCCGTGGATCAGATCGAGGTAGCGCATCCGCTGCCGCAGATCGGCGTCCACGAGGCCGTGGTACTTGTCGGGGGGCGTTTCCAGTGACTTGGCGAGAAACGTGAGCGCCGAGGCGAAGACGGTCAGCTCACCGGTCTTCGACCAGCCGAGGCGGCCATCGATGCCGACGAGGTCGCCGAGGTCGAGGCAGTCGACGATCTTCCAGGCGTCGGGTCCGACCTGCTTCTTGCCGAGCATGATCTGGATCCGACCGGTGCGGTCATGGAGGTCGAGAAACACGAGGCTGCCGGCACTGCGCTGGAGCATGATCCGCCCGGCGACGCGCACGGTGGGCCCCGCGTCGCTGTCCTTGGCGACCGCCTCACCCTGGGACCGCGCGGTGGCGATCGGCGTCACGTCGTCGAGCCGTCCGCCCCAGGGGTCGATGCCGAGGGCGGCGAGCTTGTCGAGCTTGTCGCGGCGGGCCTTCTCGAGGGCGGCGCCGGTGCCCTTGGGGGCGTCGTGGACGGGAGGGGGCGTGTCTGGCATGAAACGTGGGTTCCACAGGTCGGCCGTCGCCGGGGCGCCGAGTGGCTCCCGCCGCGGGGACCGCGATTGTCGGTTCCCGGGCCGGTTTGGAGAAGGTCTGCTACAAAGTTGGGTCGTGACCGCCGCCCCCCACGACCATCCCACGCTGTTTTGCGTCGAACTGCGCACCACCCGCTGGGCGGAGCAGGTCGAGTGGTATCGCAGCGTGCTCGGCCTGCGGGTGCTCGTCCGCGTGGTGGATGACGGCTATGCGCTGCTCGAGGCCGGCGCCACCCGGCTGGCGATTCTCGCCCGCCCCGAGACCGCCCCGGCGAGCCACCGCTGGAGCCTGGGCTTCGAAGTGGCCGATCTGGAGGCGGTCGGTCGGCGGCTCACGGCCACCGGGACGGCCGCGACGGCCACCGCCCACCCTGAGGGTTTTCGCGAACTGGTCGTCACCGATCCCGACGGCAACAAGATCCGGCTGTTCACGTGGTGAACCGCCGTCCGCAGGCCGCCCGGCGGGACAAGTCCACTTCGTCGGAGGTGGCCGGGTCATCCCGGTTTGGAGTGTCGGCGCGGGAGAAGTAGACCGTCACCGCCGCCATGCCCAGGCCGAAGAGCAGGATGGCCGCCAGCGCCGCGCCCATCAGGCAGCCGGCACTGGCGTCGTCGCTGGTCAATGCCGCCAGATCGGCGGCCTCGTGCCGTCCCTGGTGGCGGTTGACGGCGCTGTCGAGTGCCAGCAGCAGGCTGCGGGCGTGCCGGAAGAAGAGCACCGGGAGCACGACCGCCACCACCAGGCAGCTCGCCAGCGCCGTCTCGTGCGTACCGCCGAGGCCGAGGACGATCGCGGCGTAGACCGCGAGCGTGACCAGCACGGTGACGCCGTAATTGATGTAGATCGACCCGAGATAGAAGCCCGGCTCCCGGGTGAACGGGAAGCCGCACCGCGGGCAGGCCGGGTGCATGCGGAACCAGCCCTTGAACAGGTGGCCGCAGCCGCAGTGCGGGCAGACGAGCGCGAAGCTGCGTCGCAGGCGGAGGGCACGGGAAGGGGAGGGCTTCATGCCCTCCACTATGACGCCGGCGGATCGTCCGAGCGAGAGCAGGCCGCCGCAGACGGCCACCGGCGGATCAGCCGTGTGAGCAGTGCGGCCAGCAGGCCCGACACGACGAAGGCCGCCGCTGTCGGCTCGGGCACGGCGAGGATGATCGAGTCAGGCGATGTGCCCAGACCAAAGGCAAACTTGTCGACGATTTCGACAGGGCGGGTCGGGTTGAGCCCGGTGAACTGGAAACTGGCCGTGCCCCGGACCAGCAGCCGGCCGGCGAGGTTCCCCACGGGGTCGATGTCGCTGCGCGTGCCCGTGGAGTAGATCGTGTAGTCGGCCTGATCGACGAACTTGGGATCGAAGTTGTTGGGGCTGAGGGCGGAGTTGCCCACCGTGCCGATTCCGAAGCCGAGCCCCGGCTCGAAGCCCGGGTTCATCGTCCGGAACTGCCAGGTGCCGGCGCCCTTGGTGAGCGCCCGGAGGTCCGTGGCACCGCCCGGCAGGCTGCCGGGCACGTAACTGTCCGGCGCGTTGCGGCGGACCTCGTAAACCTGCCCGGCGGCCGCCGCATACGTGAGCGTCGTCGGCCGCACGCCATCCTGCAGGACGTCGAAATAAAAACTGCCGAGCACGTCGTCCGATGCCGTGGTCGGCACCAGGGACGTGTTGACCAGCGTCAGCGAGAGCGTGCTGCCGGAGGTCGTGAATGTGGCCATGAAGGAGACGGGATTGCCGGCGGCTGACGTGCCGCTGGCCTGCACCGTGAGGGATCCCGACATCGTGAGCGGGGTGGCGTTGGCGGGCAGAGTGCACAGCGCGGCGAGGGCCGCGAGGCCTGCGGACCGCAGGCCGGGGGTGGGAAGGAACATGACGGAATCTCCGCGACGGGTGGGTTCGCGGCATCCAATGCGCGGGGCATGCACCGCGGGGCCCTGCGGCGCAACGACAGTCGTCGTGACCCGGCGTGGGGAACGTCGGGTCTCGTCGGCCTACGCTGCGCCGGCACTCCAAAGCGGAGCGGCCAGCAACTCGTCTTCCGATCATGTCGCCGTGAGGCGCCGCGGACCGACTGGCGTGGCGGGAACGAAGTCCCGCCCACCCGCGTCTGCCTGCGGCCTTCCCGGCACGGCGAACCCTCGTGCCGACCGCGGGCGGCGGCAAGCCACTGCCGGAAAAACAGGGGATTTTCCCGGCCGTTGCGCCGGCGGACACATCCCCCCGGCAGGCCGCCGGCGTCAGGCCGCGACGAACGCCCGACGATCGTGGTGGGCAGTCGATCGCAGGAGCACACAGCCCTGGAGAACTTCCGGCCGGCCGGGGCTGCCGACCGCGGCCGTTGGGCAGGCGACGAGTCCGCGCAGCCGCCCCCAGGTCTCGTGCAGCGCGTGGGGCACCGAACAGGCGCTGACGTTGCCGGTGCGGCGCACGAGGCCATTGACGACCTCGGCGGTGATCCCCTGCTCCTCGAGCTTCATGCTCGTGAACCGCACGATCCCCGTGCCGGCCTGGTGCGGCACGACATGGCTCACGTCGCCGCCGGCCAGCCCGCACGCGGCCAGCGCCCGGGCGACGGCGGCCGACATCGCTCGCGGGGCCGTCTCGGCGATCGCCATGCCGTCGAGCGCATAGACGAGCCGCTCGGCGGCCACGTCGCGGCCGCCGTCCGGCGCCGGGACGGGCACCGCGGGACGGACGTGGAAGTCGAACGCCGGCCGCTCGATGGGCTGCCGCTCGGCGTGGGCGTGCACGAGCTCGAAATGCACCGGATGCCGGCGGCTGGCCAGCGGCGCGATCAGCGTGGCGGAGGCCATGTCGCCGAACAGGCCCGCGGTCTGCCCGCAGGCGTAGTCGGTGATGCGGCTGATGCGGGTGGCGACGACCACGAGCAGGAACTCGTCGCGGGCCAGCGCCAGCCGCGGCGCCACGCGAGACTGGATCACCGCCAGGGCACGGCTGTAGCCGCAGCAGAACCAGTTGAGGCCGATCGTCCGGCAGCGACGCATGCCGAAGGCGCGGGCGAGCTGCCGCGCGGCCCGGCCCGGCCGCTCGACCGCCGCCTGGTCGGGATCGAGGTAGCGCTGGGCGATCGACGGGGGAATCAGCGACGGGGAGACGAAGATCAGGCCGCGGCAGGCGGCGAGGTCGCAGCTCGTCTCGCGCTGGATGCGGCGGATCGCCTGCAGGCCCATCATCACCTCGTCGTCACGCGAGATGCCGCGGGCCTCGATGCCCGTGTGATGGGCGAACTTCCGCGGCATCGTGTCGCCGAACCAGCCGTTCTCCAGCTCCCAGGTGGGCTGGTGAATCGCGATGGCGGAGATGCCGAGGGCGGCGGACGAGGTGGCGGACATGGCGAGGCGGCTGCGCGGGGTGAAATTGGGGCTGGGGATTGTGGCGGCCGCGGCCCGGCGAGGCCAGCCGGAAAATGACCGCTTTTTCGCGTATACCCTCGGGGCGGAGGTCCGTCCACCGGGTGGTTTTCCCAGGGCGCCGCCCGTTCCCCGCGCACGGCTTTGCGGCGCTGCACGACGCCGCAGGGCGGTCACGCCGGGCCGCGATCGGCATCGGCGGCCGGCGGTTCCGTCAGCGATGTCGGTGCCAAGCCCGTCACGGTCGGCCGCGTCAGCTCGATGGCGACGGCGCCGAGGGCGTCGTAGTCGCGGTGGTTGCACGACAGCACGATCACCTGCAGGCCCCGGCCGGCGGCCCGGTCGAGCATCGCCTGGATGGCGGCCACGCGGCCGGGATCCGAGTTGACGAAGGCGTCGTCGAGCACGATCGGCAGGCAGCCACCGTGCTCGCCGGCGAGGATCTCCGCCATCGCCAGGCGAAACGCCGCCCCCACCTGCTCCCGCGTGCCGCCGCTGAGCCGCTTGAACGGCAGGTTCACGCCGCCGAAGTCCGGACGCGACAGTTCCAGCGTCGTGAAGGCGTCGGCCTCGTAGCCGACGGTGACGCTGGTGTCGGCGCCGAACAGGCAGCGCAGGTAGCCGGTGACGCGGTCGGCCAGTGGGGCGACGAAGCGGGCTTCGATCTCCGCCTTCTTTTCGGCGAACAGCCGGGCGAGCAGGGCGTGGGCGCGGGCCTCGCGGTCGGCGTGGCGGTGCGTCGCCACGGCGTTCCGCTCGGCCGCGAGTGCGGCGGCCAGATCCTCGCGCGGGTCGAGCGTGCCCTCGCTGCGGAGCCGCTCCAAGGCGATCGTCCGCTCGGCCCGGGCGGTTTGCACCGCCGTCAGCAGGTTCTCGATCGCCCGCCCGAGCCGCCCCGATGTCTCCCGAAGCAGGTCGGGCTGCAGCCGGTCGAGGGCGGCCCGCGTTTCCACCAGCCGCGCCTCGGCCTCGTCGCGGGCGCGGGTGGCGGCCGTCAGCGCGTCGTCCCGGCGGTCGCCGTGCTCCTCGACGAGCACCTCCAGACGCACCCGTGCGTCGCGCAGATCGCGGTCGATCGTGGCCACGGCTTCGGCTGCCGTTTCGCGTTGGCCGCTCGCCTCGGCCGCGAGCTGCTCCGCCGCCAGCTGGTCGGCATCGGCCGTCGCCAGTGTGGCTGCCAGCTCGCGGAGCCGCGCGGTGATCGCCTGCCGGGCCGCGACCGCCGCTTCGAGGCTCGCCGGCCGCACGAAGCCGGCCCGGGCGTGCCCCGTCAGCATCGCCTCCAGGATGCCGATCTCCGCGTCGAGCGCGGCCAGTTCCTGGTCGGCCTGCGTGTCGCCGAGATCCGTGATCGCGGCCTGCTTGGCGGCGAGGCCCGCCTCGAGAGTCTGCCGCAGGGGATGGATGCGTCGCGCCTCGTCGGCGTCCGCCACGGCCATGCCGCGCAGCCGGTCGGCGAGGGCGGCCATGGCTGCGTCGCGCAGCCGCGTGGCCTCGGCGAGCGACGTGCCGCCGCCGGGCGTGATCACCAGCCGGGTGCCGGCGACCTCGAGCGTCGTGTCGGCGGTGATCGTCTCGGGCCGGCCCACCGTGAGCTCGTGGTCCCCGAGCCGCACCGCCGCCGCGGCGGCCACGAGTTCGATGCGGGTCGCGATCGCGTCGAGCGTGGCCTGGGCCGCGTCACGGCCGCGTTCGCCCGCCGTGAGGGCGGCGATGTCGGCCGCCGAGACCGGCGGCAGGGCATCGAGCCGGCCCTGCAGTTCCGCCGCCTCCGCCCGCAGCACCGCGATCCGGCCACAGCGTCCGGCGAGGCCGGCCCGTTCCATCCGCCGCTGCTCGAGATGCTCGGCCTGACGGTAAAGCTCCGCGAGCTCGGCCACCTCGGCCTGCTCCCGCTGGCGGGCGCGGGCCGTGTCGCGGGCGGTGGTGCAGCGGGCCGCGGCGTCGCGTTCGGCCACCAGCGCGGCGGCGTGCCGCTCCGCTGCCGGTGCCCGCCGGGCCTCGATGTCGGCGACGCGGGCCGCACAGTCGCGGATCTGTCGATCGCCCTCGGCGAGCGTGGCGAGCTGGGCGGCCGTGTCGTGCGCGGCGGCCTGCTGCTCGGCCTGGAGCACCTGCAGGGCTTGGGCCTCGCGCAGAAGCCGCTCGTTGGTCTCCTGCTCGGCCCGCCGCGCGGCCAGGCTCCGCTCGCTCTCGACGATGGCCGTGTCGGCCCGTTCGACGGTCGCGACGGCGGCCTCGAGCGCGGCGATCGCGTCCTGCGCCGCGCGGACTCGCGCTCGCGCCGCCTCGAGTGCCGCCGCGGCCCGACCGAGCGGCGAGTCGACCCGCGGCGTGCCGTCTTCGCGGGTCCGCGCGGCGTGGGCATCGGCGACCGCGCGGGCGACGGCGGCGTCGAGCCGCGATTCCGTCACGCTCCCCTCCTCGAGGCTGCCGAGCCGGTCGCGGAGCCGATCGAGGGGCTCCCGCAGGGCCTCGCCGACGAACGGATCGTCGGCAGCGGCCCCCTGCCACACCCAGAGGTGGGCCCATTGCATCCGCAGCCGCTCCTCGACGTTGCGGCCGCCGATCGCCTCCGCGGCGACGAGTTCCTTGAGCTGCCGCTCCGCCTCGTCGCTGCGCAGCGTGCCGCCGCCGGCGCGCGCCAGCGTGGTGGGCGCGGTGTTGGTGCCGGTGAACTGCTTCGTAACCGTCCACCGCCCGCCGCCGCACTCGAAGGTCAGCTCCACGGCGGGGTGCCCGGCGTGGAAGTGCGACCGCATCGAGTCCAGCACCGCCCCCGAGGCGCGACTGCGCAGGAACAAGGCGCGGTGAATCGCCTCGACGATCGTGGTCTTTCCCGTCTCGTTCGGCCCGCCGATGACCGTCAGCGGCCGGTCGAGGTCGACGGTCAACTCGCGGTGGATCCGGTAGTTGCGCAGGGTGACGGACACGAGCCTCATCGCGCTGCCTCCCCGGGCCGCATGCACAGGCCGTGAAGGAGGCTCACCGCTTCCCGGGCGTCGTCGGCATCGGGGCCGCCGGCCGCGATCCGCCGGACGAGTTCCCCAGCGACGCGGGCGATGATCGGGTCGTCGGCGCGGTCGGCCAGGTCGCGGATCTCGTCGGGCGCCGGCGCGAGCGTGGTTTCGTCGCGGATGTCGAGACGGAGGAGGCGATGCGACCAGGATTCGAGGATCCGCTCGAGTTCGCGCCGCGCCGCCAGCGACACGCATCCGGTGAGCACGAGGTCCACCAGCGCGCGGTCGAAGCCCGCCTCACGGGTGACCGTGGCGAGCGTCTCCTCGAGCCGGGCCGGGCCGTCCTCGCCAAGGTCGAGCGCCGTGCCGAGCCAGGCGAGCCGGCCGGTGGGGAGCGGCGCGACGACGGGTGCGCCGCCACGCGCCGCGGTCACGCAGGCGACGTGGCCGGGCCGCTGGCCCGGCTTTGGAAAGCGGTCGGTCTCGTGGGAGCCCGCATACCAGGCCTTCGGGCCCGCCTGCAGGAAGCCGTGCCAGTCGCCGAGGGCCACGTAGTCGATCTCGGCCGCGGGGAGGGCGTCGAGGTCCACGACGTTGGCGGGGCCGGCGACGTCCTCGCCGTCGGCCTGGCCGCCGAAGGTGCCGGTGCCGCCGTGGGCGAGCACGACCCGCGGCGCGGCACCGAGCGCGGTGAAGTCGAGGTCGCGGATCCAGGCCGTGGGATCGGCGGACTCCTGCCGCCGGAAGAGCGGGCAGGGCAGGATCACCGCGTCGTCGCGGACGACCGGACGGCGTTCGAGGAGCACGTGGAGGTTCGGGGCGCGGGAGCGGTGCTCCGTCACGAAGAACGGCTGCTCCCACAGGCTGCCGTGGCCGCCGTGATCGTGGTTGCCGGGGATGGCGTAGACCGGCACGGGAATCTCGCCGATCACGCCGAGGGCCTGGGCGACCACCGTGCGGGTCGGCGTGGGAGAGTCGAACAGGTCGCCGGCCACGAGCACGAACGCCGCCCGCCGTTCCACGGCCGCGGCGCGAATGCGGCGGATGGCCTCGATCCGCTCCTGCTGCACGAGCGACCGCTTGGCGACGTCGCGAATGCTCGCGAACGGCTTGCCCAGCTGCCAGTCGGCGGTGTGGATGAAGGTGGTCATGCGGAGGTCGGGGATGGTGGTCAGCCGTCAGTTGTAGGGTATGGCGGCCGGCCCGCGAGCCGGGCGGCGAGGCCCGTGGCCCGGCGAATCGGCCGCTCGATCGCCGTCCGGATCACATCCTCCGCGCCGATCACCGTCACTTGCTTCGCGGCCCGTGTGATCCCCGTATAGAGCAGTTCTCGCGTCAGGAGGCGGCTCCGCGCCTCCGGAAGCACGACGATCGCGTGCCCGTATTCAGATCCCTGGCTGCGATGGATCGTGAGGGCGTGGACCGTGGCCACTTCCTCGAGCCGCGTCACCGGCACCCGGATCACCTCGTCGCCGAGGGCGAACACGGCGTCTTTGCGGCGGCTGGTTGGCGGTGCCGCGCCGGACGCCGCCGCCGGCACGACGACCCCCACGTCGCCGTTGAAGAGTCCGAGCTCGGGATTGTTTCTCGTGACCATGACCGGCCGCCCGGAGTACCAGCCGGCGGCGGGGCCGAGGCCGAGCCCGCGCTCGACCCGCTGGTTCCAGCCCGACACGCCCGCCGGCCCACCGCGCCGCGCACAGAGCACCTGCAATTCCGCCTGGGCGCCGAGCACCCGCTGGGCCCTCGCGGCCGCACTGTCAGACTCGTCGCGGGCCAGCTCGCGGAGCCGCCGGGCGTGCCCGCGGACGACCGCCGTGATCTCGGCCAGGCCGGCGGCATCGCCGGGCTTGATCCAGCGCACGTCGTCCGTGCCGGCGGCCAGCGCGGCCAGCGCGCCGCCTGCGTCGCCGGTGCGGATCGCCCGTGCGAGGCGGGCGATCGCGGAGTTCGCGTCGTAGCGGTGCTGTCCCCCGAGCTCCGTGAGCCGCTTCGCGAGCGGCGTGGCCTGGTCGCGGCAGGCCCGGGCAATGTCGGCGAGGACCGAGCCCGCCTCGACGCTCGCCAGCTGATCGGGATCGCCGACGAGGCGGATGTCGGTCGCGGGGCCGAGCGCCGCGAGCAACGCCTGGAGGAGCGAACTCGACACCATCGACACCTCGTCGATCACCACGAGGTCGTAGTCGAGCGGATTGGCGGGCCCGAAGCCGAACTGCGGGGCCCGGTCGGGGTTGTACTTGAGCAGCCGATGGATCGTGGTAGCCGGGGCGGCCCGCACGGCCTTGATGACCGCGGCCGACGCCTGGGCCTTGAGGCAGCGATCCTCGAGCGCCTTCGTCATCCGCGCCGCGGCCTTGCCGGTCGGGGCGGCCAACGCGATTCGCGGCGAGGTCGCCGACCGTTCGCAGAGCTCGATCAGATCCTTGGCGAGCGTGAACGTCTTGCCCGACCCGGGCCCGCCGAGCAGGATGCTGACGTGCCGCGATTCGTCGCGGAGCAGGGCCGCGGCGATCGACTCCTCCGTGGAGAACGCCTGCCCCAGATAGAGGCGGGCATCGCGGCCTCCGGGCGTGTCGGCCCCGTCGAGGATGAACGGTCGTGCCGCGCCCGGCTCGCCGACGAGGGTGGGCAGCGCCTGCAACGCGTCGATCCACGGCCCTGGCTCCGTGGGCCAGGGCAGGGCGGCGAAGTCGTGGTCGATGCCGCCGGCCCAGTCGGCGATCTGCCCGAGGTGCACGCAGGTGTGCCCGTCCCGGGGGGTGCGGAGCGCCAGGCACATGCCCAGCCATGCCAGCAGCGACGGCTCCACCGCCGCGCCGCCTTGGCGGGCGATGCCCACGAGCATCCGGGCGGCCGCCACGTCGGCCGGAACGATCACACCGGCGGCGCAATAGTCGTCGAGGGAGAGCGGCCTCGAGTCCGCTGGCGCGGGTGCGTTCATGGGCGATCTCCGGCGAACAGGCGGCTCAACCGAGGCCACAGGGCCGGTGGCGGCTGCCAGACGAACATGCCGTGGCGGCGGCCGGCCGCATCGACGGGGCCATCCGGGCCGCGCGTGCCGCGGATGAACGCGTAGACGACGCCGGCGATGCAGTCCGCCGGATCGGCTTCCCCGAGCCGCCAGCGGAGCATTCGATAGACCGCCGTTCCGTAGACAGCCGCCTGCAGCGGATAGTGGTGCTCGGCCATCGCGGCCACGAGCCCGGCGTGCGCGTAGGCCTCGGCCGGCCGGGCGGCGTCGGCCCGGTGCAGCTTGTTGGTCTTGTAATCGGCGATCACGAGACGCGGTCGGTCGGCCCCGGTATCGCGGATTCGCAGCACCGCGTCGATCGAGCCGTTGATCAGGCCGGCGAGCGGAATGTCGAACGACGGGTCGCTTAACTCCGCCGCATAGCCGTGGAGCGGATCGGACGGGGGCAGCAGGGCGGCGAACACGCGGCCTACGTCGCTGGCCCGCACCGCGGCGGTGCTGTCGGCCAGCGCCATCTCGAAGTCCATCTCCGCGAGGCGGTCCGCACCGGAGAAGTCGGCAAAGCAGCGATCACCGAGCGGGCCGCCGAAGGGCGTCTGCATGGCCCGCGTGATCGTGTCGGCGAGGACGGTCTGGCGGCCGGCGAACAACTGCGACGTGGCGGTTGCGGCGACGACGGCCTGCACCTCCTCCGCGAGCGGTCGCCCGCCGTCGATCCGCTCGAAGATCTCGTGCACGACGCTGCCGAACGCCGTGCCGGCCGGCAGGTCGGGCACCACGAACTCCGCCGGCGATGCAGGGCCGGCGGGCACGGTCGCGTCGGCCTCCGCGTCGGCGGGCGACAGTTCCGACTCCTCGTCGGATCCGCCGCCGGTGGCGGCGAACTCTGTGGCCACCCGCTTCTGGCGGCGGGCCGTGATCCCGCTGAACGACGTGCGCTCATAGGTCTGATGGACGCCGCCGGGCGGCAGCGGCGCGGTCATGGTCGTCGGCGTGTCGGTCCGGTCGCCGGGCCGGTGCCAGCGGGTCGGCAGTGGCGGCAGGTCGTCCACGGGGCGGGCCGCGAGGATGCCGTCGTGGCACAGGACCTCGGGGAGGATCGAGTCGTCTTCGGACTGGGCCGTGAGCACACAGAGGAAGTGCTGGGCCCGGGTGACGGCGACGTAGAGCAGGCGTTTTTGCTCCTCGCGGTACAGCCGCGCCACCTCGCGGGCGGCCGTCGGCGACTCCTGGCCGAGCGCGGCGGCGAGATCCAGCACGCGGCGGCCCTGCGGATCGTGGAACACGCCGACCGCGCGAGCGTGCCGCTGGTTTCGCGCGGCCTTCCACAGGTCGGCCACGATCACGCAGGGGAACTCGAGCCCCTTCGCGGCATGGACCGTCATGATCTTCACGGCATCGTCGTCGCTCTCGACCCGGCGGACGACGGTATCGTTCTCGTCGTCGAGCCGCTCGAGCCGGGCGAACGTCGCGAGCAGCTCGTCGGGCCGGCAGCCGCCGTCGGGACCGTGCTCATGGAGAAGCTCGACGATGTGCGCGAGGTCGGTGAGGTGCCGCTGGCCCTCCGTGCCGGCCGTCACGTGCCGCATCATGTCGCGGTCGGCGGCGATCGCGGCTCCGCAGGCGGCGATCCCGCGTCGCTGCACGATCGCCGCCAGGGCGGCCACGGCCTCCTGGACCGGACGGATCGCGTCGTCGGAGAGCGAGCCGGCGTCGCGGAGCGAATGGGCGCCGAAGAAGCGGGTGACGGCGGCCCGACGGAGGCGGCCGGGGTGCGACGGCCGGGCCATCGCCTCGAGCAGATCGCGGATGGCGCCGGCCATCTCCCCCTTCATCACGCTGGCCGTGCCGGCCGTGACGGCCCGGATGTGGAGCCGGGCGAGGAGGCTGGCCACCTGGTTGCCGACGTGCTTCGTCCGCACGATGACGCAGATGTCGCCGGGGTTCACCGGCCGCGTCGCTTCCCCGACGCGCAGTGCCGTCGCCTGCGGATCGAGCAGTGCGACGATGCGGCGCACCACGGGCTCGACGAGCTGGTTTTGGCTGTTGGCTGCGCCGACGCACAGCATCTCGACGGGGTCCGGGCCGACGATCCGCGGCCCGGCCTGTGGGTCCGCGGCGGTGACGGGTTCGTAGCGGACATGCGGGTGGGCAGGATCCGTGGGATCGGCGAGGAACACCGCCCCGGCCATGACCTGGTTGAGCGTCTCGACGATTGGGCGGTCGGACCGCCGGTTCACCGGCAGCGTGCGCCGCTCGGCGGAACGCGTGAAGGCGACATAGGCGTTCACGTCGGCGCCCCGGAAACCGTAGATCGCCTGCTTCGGGTCACCCACCGTGATGAGCCGCCGGTCGTCGTCGCCGGGGAAGAGCCGGTGAAACAACTGCCACTGCAGGGGATCGGTGTCCTGGGCCTCGTCCACGATGGCGAGTTGGAACCGCTCTCGGAGCTGGGCGACGACGGCCGCGCCTCCCTGTCCGTCCACGACCTCCCAGGCGAGCCGCAGCAGGTCGTCGTAGCTCGGCTGCGCCGCCATCGCCCGGTGGACCCGCGCCACGCACCGCGCGACGACGTCACCGACCGCGGCGAGCTGCTCCCGCTGGTCGCGCGCGGCGGGGGTGTCGGGAGACTCCGCGGGCTCGATCCAATATCCCATGAGCGGGTCGCGGGCCGCGGTGTCGACCAGCGCCACGATCCGCTCCTCGGGCCACAGGCGGCCGTGCACCGATTCGCGGACGAGCTCGTCGTTGACCACCTCGGCGAGGATTCGGTCGCGGGCGTCCTCGCGGTTCTCGTTTTGCACCTGCCGGCCCGCGCACGCCAGGACCCGCGCGCAGACGGCGTGGATGGTGGCGATGGTTGCCGTGTCGAACTCGGCGGCCGCCCGCTCGAGCCTGCCGGCGACCGTCGCCGGATCGCCCCCCGCGCCGCCGCGGAGATGCGCGTCGAGCTCGTCGGTCGGTTCGAGGGCGGCGCTGCGCAGCAGCGCCGCCGTGGCGACGATCCGCCGCCGCACGCGGTCGCGGAGCTCGGCCGCGGCGTTGCGCGTGAACGTGGTGACGAGGATCTTGCCGATGCCGAGCGTGGGGTCCGTGGCGAGGGCGAGCGTCACGTGGGCGGCGACGGCGTACGTCTTGCCGGTGCCGGCGCTGGCATCGACGACCGTGCCCACGGGGAGCGGGTATGCCGTGTAGTCGAAGCCACACTGGGTGGCACGCGGCGGGATGATGGCGTGATCGCCGCTCATGACAGCACGTACGTTCGTGAGAGCGTGAACAGCCGCGCGAACTCCGTATGGAAGGCGACTTCCGGGGAGGCGGGGCCGAATATGTCGTCGAACCGGGGCGACCTGCCGTAGACCAGCTCCTCGTCGGAACCCTCGTAGGCGTACGACAGGTGGTTGGTGAACTGGTGGCGGGCCCCCGCGCGATCACCGGTGGCCAATTTCTCGGCGATCGATGCCACCAGGCCGCCGAACCGTCCGCAGGGCGCGGCCAGGGCCCGCGGCAGGAGGTCGCAGATCCGTGCCAGCCGTTCGGCCGCAGCGGCCCGGTCACACAGGGCGTCGGCCAGTTGCACCGTCCGCGCGATCGCGGCCGGTCCTTTGGAGTTCGGCGGCTTCCAGTCCTTGTGGCGGGAGACGACGACCGCCCGGTCGGCCGCCAGGCCGGCCGCCCGCGCGACGAGCAGGCGCAGCGCGGCGATGTGCAGCGGCAGGCCCCATGACTCGCGCTCGCCGCGCGTGACGCGAATGTCGACGAGCAGGTCGCCGGCGGACGGGCCGGTCCGAGCGGCGTAGCCGGTCAACGTTCCCGACAGCAGCCGGCCGGGGAGCCCGACGCGGACCGGCTGCGTGGTGAACCCGGTCAGGGGAATCGGCTTCTTCGGATCGGCGGCGACGGCCAGGATTCCGTCGACGAGCGCGATGATCTCCGCGACCGCCGCCTCGCCGAACCGGCCGAACGGGATCCGGCCCGCCGCCCGGGCGGCCTGCACCCAGCCCGCCACGTCGCCTCCGGCGTGGAGGCGGTGCGCCAGCAGGCTCTCCATCAGCTCGCGGGCCTCGCGCGTCGTCAGCGCCAGCGGGAACGTGGCCGCCGGAAACTCCTCCTCGTCGCGCCACATGTCGATGCCGAGTGTCTTGCGGAGATAGAGCCGCAGCGGGTCGCGGACCATGTCTTCGAGCACCGGCAGCTCGACGACGGGCAGCTCCGGCGCGGATCCGGCCACCGTCGCGCGGTGCGGGATGTCCGTCCCCAGGGCCCGCGCCGCGTCGTGCGCGGCGACGTCGTGACTCCACGTGCGGCCCGGCTGCACTGCGCCAGGCTCGAAGTTCCGCCGGCCGACGGCATGCCGCGGATGCCGGATCTCGATGCCGCTGGGCTGCTCGCCGGCGGCGGGTCGCACGCCATGGCGGACGGCGAAGTCGACGAGCTCGGCCAGGGGCGTGACCAGCGGCAGCGACTTGTTGTTGCGGATGTCCATGCCGGTGCAAGTGACGAGCAGCCGGTCGCGGGCCGCCAGCACGCAGTCGAGCAGCGCCCGCCGGGTGTCGATCCGCGGGTCTCCGTCGCCGGCGAGCGGCTGCCGGGCGACGAGATCGTCGCCCGGCGACTCGGCGGCGGCGACCGCCCGGTCGTCGTAGCCCGCGACGCAGACCACGCGGAAGGGGACGTCGCGGAGAGGCACCAGCGACGTGGCCGTGATCGCCCCGGTGCGCAGCGGCTGCCGGCCGACGACCGAGGTCAGCGCCTCCTCGAGGACCGTGCGCACGTCGTGAAACGGCACGGCGGTTTCGGATCCGGCCGCCCGCAGTCGCCGCAGGGCCTGCAGCGGCTCGGCGAGGTCGGTGGCCGCGGGGCCGCAGAGCCCGAAGAGGGCGTCCTCGACGGCCCCGCACCAGGCGGCCGTGGACCGGGCCGTCGATCCGCCACCGCAGGCGTCGTCGAGGTCGCGAAGGACCTCGAAAATCCGTGCCAGCGTCGCGATCGCCGGGAGGTCGCCGAGCGGCACGTCATCGAGCGGAACCGTCATCGAGACCGGCGGAGGACGGTCGCCGTCGGCCGCGGGCTGCGGCCCGGCCGGGCCCGCCGGCAGGACCGCCCCCAGGAGCATGCGTTCCAGGCCCGCCCGCCAGGTGTGCGGCGTCGCCGCCGCCGCCGGAAACTGCTCTCGCGCGCGGTGGGCCGCGTCGAATCCCCAGTGGATCTTGGTTCGTTCGATGAGCCGGTCCCAGCGGCGAATCATGTCGTCGTCGCTGCCGAAGTGCTGCTGCACCAGCGGGTGCGTGGCCACGGTGCGGAACTCTTCGATGGAGCACCGCGAGCCGACGAGCCGCATGACGTCGATGAGCAGGCGGGCGGCGTCGCTCACCTCGTGGAGGCCCCGATCGGCCACGACGAGCGGCAGCTTCACGGTCCGCCCGTCGCCGCCGGTGATTTCCCGGTCGAATACGGCCGCGAGGTGCGGCGCGAGCTGCCCGAGGCACGGACTGACGATGACGACGTCGTGCGGCTGGAGATCGGGCAGGTCGTGAAACGCATGCAGCAGCGCGTCGTGCAGCACCTCCGCCTGCCGGGAGAGCGTGTGGCAGCGATGGATCGTGAGGGAGGTGTCGGTGGCGATGTCGTGCGGCTGGGGGCCGGGCCGGGCCGCGGTCGTGATCGCCTGCTGGATGCGGCCCAAGAGCGTGGCGGGATCGGCGGCCGTGCCGGCGGCGGCGGCCGCGTCGTGCGCGGGGGTGAGCCCCTGGGACGCCAGCAGGTTCTGGGTTTCGCGGGCGCCGTGCAGCCATGTCGCCACGAGCGGGTCGAGGTCTTCGGGCAGCTCGGCCGGCGTGCGCGGCGGTGGCACTTCGACTGACACAGTCGGCGCCGTCGCCGCCCAGCGCGACCGCAAGGGGGCCGCGGGATGAACGAGCAGCACGGTCACCTCGCAGGCCATGCCGAGCGTGCGCAGGGTGGTGATCTGCTGGAGCGACAGCGACTGGAGCCCGGCGACGAGGAGCGGCTCGCGGCTGGCGTCGTCGTGCAGCCGCGTGCGGGCCGGGGGGCTGGGTGTGTCGATCGTGTCGCGCACGGCCCGCCAGACGCGGAACTGCCAGGCATCGCCCGCGGCGAGCGGATCGGCCGCCCATTCGCTGTCGATGCTCCGCTTCTCCGTGGCGACGGGGCTGAGGTGTGGCAATCCTGCTTCCCACCGGGCGATCATCGCCGGTCGGCGGACGTGGTAGGAGTCGAAGAGCCCCGCGATCCGTCGGGCCGTGAGCAGCGGCTCGCGGGAGACGTCGAGCGGGATCTGCAGGGCCGCGGCATCCGCGCCGGTGATCACCTCGAGCACGGCGAACGTGAGCCGGTCGAACGACCACGGGTCGGCCGCGCGGCCGGAGGGCGGCTGCAGGAGCCCGAGGATCGTGCCCGGATACGAGATCTCGACGTTGGCGACGATGCCGTCGCCATGGCCCGTCCCGCTCGCCCCGAGCGTTCTCGCCAGCTCGCTCCACAGCCACGCCTTCGCCCCCGCCGTCGGGACCACGATCCGGGGCGTGGCGAACAGATCGCGGTCCCGCGCAAGGAACTCGCGGGCCGGTGCGACGATCTCCCGCAGGCTCGTGACGTAGCGGATGGTGAGCGGCATGGTGGGCCGGGTGACGCGAGGCAGCGGAGTGGCGGACGACGCCCGCGGGGCGAACTGGTCGCCGGCGGTTTGCCATGCCGTGGCACGCATTGTCTCCCCTGCCGGAAAGGGGGCAATACGTTGGATGGCGGACGGTCCATCCACCGCCGCCGCAGGCCGGGAAAAAGCGCGAGGATGGGGTATTCTCTGGCGCCCAGTCGCGAGGATCCGCACATGAAGCCCGTGGCGATCGCCCGTCGGTTGGCCCGCGAGGTGGATGCCCTCGTGTTTCGCGCCCCGACGGCCTGCACGTACAACCCGCTCGTCTATGCACGCCAGCCCCACGAGGCCTACCTGGCCCGCTACGCGCGGCAGGGGATCGACGCTGTGCTCGTGGGCATGAACCCGGGGCCGTGGGGCATGGCCCAGACCGGCGTGCCCTTCGGCGAGGTCCGGCTCGTGCGCGAGTTTCTCGGCATCGAGGAGCCGGTGCTGCAGCCGCCGCGGGTGCATCCCGCCCGGCCGATCGAAGGTTTCGCGTGTGTGCGGAGCGAGGTGAGCGGCCGCCGACTCTGGGGGTGGGTGAAGGAGCGCTTCGGCACGGCGGAGGCCTTCAGCCGGCGGTTTCTGGTCGTCAACTACTGTCCGCTCGTGTTCATGGAAGCATCGGGCCGGAACCGCACGCCGGACAAGCTGCCGGCCGCGGAGCGGGCACGGCTGTTCGAGCCGTGTGACGCCGCGCTGCGGCGGCTCGTGGCTTGGTGTGACGCGAAGCAGGTGATCGGCGTGGGCGGTTTTGCTGCGGACCGGGCGCGGGTGGCTCTGGCATCGACCGGCTTGCCGATCACGAGCATCCTCCATCCCAGCCCGGCCAGTCCCGCGGCCAACCGCGGCTGGGTCGCGGCCGTCGAGCGGCAATTGCTCGCCCACGGGATCGCATTGCCGCCGGTGCGCCGCGCAGGCCAGCTACGCGGCGGGGCCGTGCGGCGGGCATGACCGTCGTCGAGAGGGCGGCCTTCGCGCATGGCACGCGTGACGGAATGCCACCCGGAGTCCCCCGACTTCCGCCGGGGGCTTTTTGTGGGGCTGTCCAGCGTGTTTCTCCAAAAAACAACGCCGGGCGATTCTCAGGGGTGCCTTGTGCTTGCTCCGCCAAGAAGCCCCGGTTGGTAACCCGGGGACTCCGGGCTTGAATGCCTTCCCGCCCCCCATGCCGTTTGATCGCTCACGCCGTGGCTGCGGCTTCACTGCGTGCGGTCGCCCGCCGCGGCCTGCGGTGCCGGCACCGATGCGATCCGCGTTCGCGCCTCGGCGGCCACGAGGTAGGGCCGCTTGTATTCCGGCATGTAGCCCTTCGAGCCGCGGACGCTGACCTGTTGACCCACCAGCGGCGCGAGGTTCACGCCCGCCTGCGGCGCGACGAACGCCAGCACGTTGTTGTTCTCGTCCACCAGCGCCCACCGCGGCGCGTCGGGCCGGCGGGAAACCACCGTCGCCAGCCGGCCGGTCGTCTCGACCTGGTCGGGCGGGGTCCAGGTCGGCTGGCCGCCGGCCGGAGCGCCGCCGGGCATGACGCCGGGCCGGATCGGACGCGAACCGAGCGCCGAGAGGCTCGACCACATGCCGCCCAGACGGAGTGGCGTCTGATCCGGGGTCGCGCCGGCGACGATCGCCTTTTGGCGGGCCTGGACGGCCTCGAATCGCGCCAGCCGGGCGTCGATCGCCTGGGCCCGCGTCCGCTCGCTCTCGGACGTGGCCCGCGTCGCCGCCAGCCGCAGCCGCTCCCGCAAGGGAGCGAGGTTCCACGCGTCGCTCGGACCGGTCACCGCCAGCGAGAGCGCCAGATCGATGTCGGCGAGTTCGTCGCCGCTGACGGCCATCGCGCCGCCGCTGACGGCCGTGGGCTGCGGCGCGGCCGAGGTGTCGAACACGCCGGTGCCCAGCGGGAGCCAGCCGGCGAACAGCTTTCCCGCGCCCGCAGGCGGCTCGATCGGCCGGGGCTCTGCGGCGGGGGCTGGGTCGGTCATTTCGGCGACCGCCTGCCGGACGGCGTCGCCGGCTTCGCGGATCGCGGCCACGGCCTCACCGGCAGCCGCCAGGCCGGCGCCGGGTTGCGGCGCCGCCACGGCCGCGGGTTCGGGAGCCAGCTCCGGGGGAAGCTGCAGGTCTTCGCAGCGGGCCCAACGAAACTCCCCCGCCGGTGGCTCGATCCGCACCCAGGCGCCGGCGTGCCGCCCGTTGTTGACCGTCACGGTCTCGAGCACCGTGACGCGCTCCCCCGCTTCGAGCGCCACCTGCGAGACATGCCGCAGCTCATTGAGCTGCGAGCCCACCCGGGCCGCGACGCCGTCGGTGACGACCACGCCCGTGAAACCACCGCGCGACGCGGCCGCTGCCGGCTCGCGCTCGACATCCTGCAGCCGCAGCCAGCTGAAACTGCCGGTGACCGGCCGCACGGCGCAGTATCCGGAGGCATCGATCGCCCAGACTTCGAGCATCGTGCCGGCTGCGATCCGCTCGGTGGGATAGAAGTCGTCGCCCGGCCCGGCCCGCAGCAGCGTGTGTGATGCGGAGACGGGCACCGTCACCGGCAGCGGCGCGGCGGCGGATGCGGGCATCGTCAGCGCGCATGTCGCGACCGCCATCGCCGCGGCGACCAGCGCCCGATCCGTCCATGGATCTCGTCGCATCGTGTTCTCCGCCGATCCGTGGCGCAGCCCGCGGGAGGCAAAAAGAAGCGCGTAGACGAGGCTTGGGCGTCCTCGTCTACGCGCTCGCGTTCGGGCGGCCACAGCCACCCTGCCGCTGCACTTGTAGACCACGGGCCGGCAGCGCTCAAGCGGCGAATTTTCCTGCCAGCGCAGATCGGAAAAAACGCCTGTTTGCGCCTGCGTCCCGCCCCCGGCGGACCGGAAAAACCCACCCGACCCGGTGGTTCAGGCAGGCTGCGGCGACGGTGCCGTCGGCCACTCGACCTGTGACTGCTGTGCCAGCGCCAGCACCAGCGCCTGGGTGCCGAGCCGGCCCTCGCCCTGCGCCAGCATCCGCGCGTAGAGCGACTCGGCCAGCGCCAGGCCCGGCAGATCGAGCTGCATGCGGCGGCACTCCTCGATCGCGAGTCGCATGTCCTTCACGAAGTGCTCCACTAGGAAGCCGGGCGCGAAGTCGCCACGCAGGATCCGCGGGGCGAGGTTCGTGAGCGACCAACTGCCTGCGGCGCCGGGCGCGATGGCGCGGAGCGTGGTCTCGAGGTCGAGACCGGCGCGGTGCGCGTAGAGCAGCGCCTCGCACATGCCGATCATGCCCGATGCGATCGTGATCTGGTTGGCGAGCTTCGTGCGTTGTCCGGCGCCGGGGCCGCCGCAGGCGACGACCGTGCCCGCGGTCGCCCGCCAGCAGCCGGCGAGCGCCTCACGGGCCACGGCGTCGCCTCCGGCCATCACGGTCAGCGTGCCCTCGCGAGCGCCCTTGTCGCCACCCGACACCGGCGCATCGAGGGCCCATGTGTCGCGACCGGATGCCGTGGTGGCGATCTCCTCGGCCAGCTCCGGCGCGCTGGTGGTGTGATCGACGAGGATCCCGCCGGGAGCGAGTCCGGCCAGCGCCCCCTCGGGTCCGAGCACCACGGCCCGCACGTCGCCCGGATGGCCGACCATCGTGAACACCACGTCGCTCGCGGCGGCGACCGCCCGCGGGGATTCGGCCCAGGCGGCGCCGCGGTCGAGGAGGGCCGCCGCCGATTCCTTGCGCCGGCTGAAGAGGGTCAGCGAAAACCCGGCGTCGAGCAGCCGTCCAGCCATCGACCGGCCCATCACACCGACGCCGATCCAGCCCAGCCGCGTGGTGGCCGGGGTGGCGACATGCGGCGGGGTGCGCGTCTGGTTCGCCTCCATGCCGCCCTCCCTCACCAGCGGTCCGTCGGACGATCGAGCACCTCGCGGAGCAGGATCAGTTGCCGGAGTGTAGCCGGATTCCGCAGCATGGCCACGAGTTCCGTGGCGGGCTTCACCACCGCCGGCCGCTGCTCGGCGTCGCCTGCCGCGCCGGGCGTGATCGACGTGGAGAGGTGCTCCAGTTCGTGGGCGAAGGCGTCGTGTACGTGTCGCGCCACGTCCGCTCCGGCCGCCACGGCCACCGGCCGCTCGACGACTCGCGGCTGCGTGGGGGCCGTCGGCAGGGGTGGCGGCTCGCGGCCCGCGCCGGACCTGGCATCCGGTCGCCCAGCCTGCGGTCGAGTCACGGGCCGCTGTCTGCCGGGCTGGCGCTGCCGCTCGGCAGGCTGGCCCCGACGCCCGGCCTGCCGCTCCAGAAACTCACCGATCTGCCGTTCGAGTTGCCCGCGGATGTCGTCGGCCCGCGGGGCGTCGGCCACCGGCCGCGGCGGCCTCACGACCGGCGGCTGGGGTCGGCCCTTGCCCGCGGCCTTGAAGGCGTTGAACACCTGCGACACGATCCAGAAGAGCACGAACAGGACCGGCAGCAGGCCTTCGAGCCAATCGAGTCCGGCGGCGAAGAGGTTCACTTTGCTGAGCTCCGCAGGCAGCCGGGAACAGCGTTCGCGCCCGGTTCGATTGTGGGTGTCACTGGACGTGGGTTGCGGGCACCCCAAAAGCCCCGGGCGGAAGCCCGGGGACTCCGGGTATGCAAGCCCATCCGGCGTTTATGCCACACGGCCGAAACCGCTTGTCTGGTTCCGGCTCGCATCGCATGGCCATTCCTTGTCTTCCAGCGGCGCCGCCCATCACGATCCCGCCGCCGCCGTCGGCAGCGTGCCGGTGGCGATCGTCCGCCGCATGTCGGTGTCGGCCTGGAGATTCCGCAACTTATAGTAGTCGAAGATCCCCAGCTGCCCCGAGGTGAGCGACTCGGCCACCGCCTTGGGCACCTCGGCCTCGGCCTCGACGAGGCCGGCCCGGCTCTCCTCGATGCTGGCGATCATCTCCTGCTCGCGGGCCACGGCCATCGCCCTTCGGCCCTCGGCGTTGGCCCGGGCCACGCGGGTGTCGGCCTCGGCCTGGTCGGCCTGGAGGCGGGCGCCGATGTTCGCGCCCACGTCGATGTCGGCGATGTCGATCGACACGATCTCGAAGGCGGTGTTGGAGTCGAGCCGGCGGGCGAGCACCGTCTTCGAGATCACGTCGGGGTTCTCGAGCACGTCCGAGTGCCGCTCCGCCGAGCCGATCGCCGACACGATTCCCTCGCCGACGCGGGCGATGATCGTCTCCTCGGTGGCGCCGCCGATGAGCTGGTTGAGGTTCGTGCGCACGGTGACCCGGGCCTTGACCTTGAGCTGGATGCCGTTCTTGGCGACGGCGTCGAGCGATTCGCGGCCGCTGTTCCGGCCCGGGCAGTCGATGACCTTCGGGTAGACGCTCGTCTGCACCGCCTCACGGACGTCGCGGCCAGCCAGGTCGATCGCCGCGGCGAGCTTGAAGTCGAGCTCCTTGATCTTCGCCTTGTTGGCGGCGATCAGCGCCTGCACGACCAGCGGCACGCGTCCGCCGGCGAGATAGTGGGCCTCGAGCGCCTGCCGAGTCACGCCGCTGGAGTCGCCGAGCCCGGCCTGCACGGCCATGATCTTGCTGCGCACGATGACGGTGGGATTCACCTTCTTGAAGCTCATCGCCACCAGGTCGAACAGTCCGATGCCGGCGCTCGACGCGTAGGACTGCACCCACAGCCGCAGGTAGCGGGCCACGAGCGCGAACACGGCCACGACGAGGAAGATCGCCAGGCACAGGAGGATGAGGGGCAGGAGCTTGATCACGGCGAACTCCGATGGAGGCGGGCGGGATCCGCAAGCCTTGTTCGGGGACCGGCGCGAGTCAAGATTTGGGCCGGTCGAGGGCGTCGAACTCGAACTCCTCGAGCACCTGGGAGAGCCGCTGGGGCGGCGCCGGGTCCGGTTGTTCCACGGCTGCCGGTCGCAGGGGCTCCGCTGCCACCGGCCGGGCCGCGGCCCGCACCACCAGCGCCCCGCCCTGCACGCCCACCACTTCGACCTCCGTGCCGGCGGCCACCGGCCCGGTTTCACTGACGGCCTCGAACTGTCCGTCGCCTACCGCCACGGCCCCCCAGGGCACCAGTTCGCTGACGACGCGGCCGATGCGGCCGACGAGCTGGCGGAGACGCCGGCGCCGGTCGGCGGCGGGGATCACGTCCTCCGGGGCCGGCGGCGGCGGCAGCACGCGGCGGCCCAGCGGCGTGTCGGGAAACCAGCGGAACGCCATCGCCAGCACGGCTGGCACCGCCGCGAAGGCCACGGCGAGCACCGCCATGCCGAAGCCGGCTCCCTGCTCCATGAAGGCCATGACGATCGCGGCCCCGATCGCCACGAGGCTCACGAGCCCGAGCACGCCACCGGAGGGTACGAACACCTCGAGCACCATCACGGCGAGGCCGACGAGGAGCAGCGCTCCGACCCACAGCAGCGTCTGCATGGCTTCAGATCGACCTCACATGCAGGCGGCCGCCGTGCACATCGGTCACGCGCACGCGGACACCGGGTTCGATCAGCGCCCCGTCACTGGTCACGTCGCGCACGACGCCCGCGATCCGCGCCTTGCCGGCCGGCGCGAGCCGCGACGTGGTCGTGCCCTCGGCGCCGAGCAGGCCGTCGAGGTCGTCGTCGATAGCCTGTGCGCCGGCGCTGGGCGGCACGAGCAGGACGTCGCGGAGCAGGGGCGTCGCCGGCAGCCAGTGCCGCAGCAGGAAGCCGACCGCAGCCACACCGGCGGCCGCGCCGAGGACGCCGAGCAGCGACCACTGCATCTGCCGGATCTGGTAGTCGTTGGCCGGCAGGACGAAGGACTGGCTCGCCAGCACGAGCGCGGCGATGACGAGCAAGCCGCCGCCGAGGCCGAGCACCCCGAATCCCGGGAGCACGAAGATCTCGGCGGCCACGCAGAACAAGCCGGCGAGAAACAGCATCACCTCCAGCCAGCCGGAGGTGCCGTGCAGGTGCTGGCTCCAGAAGTAGACGATGAATGCGACCATCGACACGAAGCCGCCCAGGCCGACGCCGGGCGTCTTGAGCTCGATGTACAGGCCCGCGCCCCCGATGAGGAGCAGGAGCCAGGCGAGCTCGGGGCTGGCCAAGGCCTGCAGCAGCCGCTCGGCCCAGCCGGGCTCCGCGAGGGCCGGGGTGGCGGCAAGCCCGTATGCCTGCCGCAGCCCGGCGATGTCCGCGACCACGTGCGTCGCCAGGCCGAGCGCCTCGGCCGCGGGGCCGGCGAGCTGGATCGGCCCCACACCGATCGGCTGGCCGACTTCCCAGGCCGCGCGGTCGGGCCGCCCCGCCAGTTCCTCGGCGGTGAACGCCGCGCTCCGGCCCGTACCCTTCTCCATGGCGCGGCTCACGGCCGTGCCCGGCACCACGAGCGCCACCGGCAACGACCACGGTCGCCCGCGCTCCCGGGCCACGCCTCCGCGCCACGCCTCGGCAATCGCCTCGCCCTGCCGCGGGCCGATCGCGGCGGCGCCCTCGCCGCCGAGCACGGCGGTCGGATGCATCACCAGTTCGTCGCAGGCCAGCGCCACCAGCGCCGCGTCCCCACGTGCCTCGCGGGGCACGTAGGCCACGGTGCGCACCGCCGCAGGATCGAGCGCGGCCAATGCCGCGGCCAGCGCCAGGCTCTGCTCGGGGGCGCCGCCGGCGGAGTCGATCCGCAGACAGACGAGGTTCGCCCCTTGGGAAACCGCCCGCTCGACGGCGGTCCGCACGCGGGCGCCTGCGGCGGCAGTGATCGGTCCGGTGAGCGGCACCAGCGCCGCCTGCCAGCCGCCGCCGAGCGACGGATCAGCTGCCAGCGCCGTCTCGGGGATTTCCAGGCCGCGGGCGATTTCCGCCGGACCCGACGCGAGCAGGCGGACGAATCCCAGTTCCCGCGCGCGGCGGCCCGACAGCGCGAGGGGCGCCGGCTGCAGGTCTTCCACTTCGAGGACGGCGGCCTCCCGCCGCACGCCGTCGAGTTCCGCGCGGTTCACGAACCGCTCGCCGTCATCGGTCGAAACCCGCACCACGCGTGCCGCCGGATCGACCAGCGCCACCGCCACTGCCGGTGGCACGGCCCGGCGTCGGGCGGCGATTTGCGCATAGGCCGCCCGCATCGCCTCGTCCACGACGGGCTCGGCCGCGTTCGCCGGGCCGAACGTCGCGTCGGGCGGCATCACGATCTCCTCGCAGGCCAGTGCCGCGAGCACGGCGTGGCCGGTGGCACCATCGGGCAGCCAGGCCACCGTCTTCACGCCAGCGAGCCGGTCGGAGGAGAGAAACCGTGCCAGGGAGACCGCCCGGCCGAAGTCGCTGTTCGCCGCCGGCTCGCCGTCGCCGGCATCGAAGCGCAGCACGAGCATGCCGCGCCGGCCCGCATCGCCACGCAGCCGATCCAAGGCTTTGACGACCGCGGCCTCGACCTGCGTGTCGCGGGTGCCCACGATCGGCAGTCGCACCGGCACGACCACGGCGGCGGCCGGCCCCGCGACCGCCGGCCCGGCGGCGATCGCAAGCAGGATGGCCGCTGCCAGGCCGGTGCACCGCATTCCCAGGCGTGTCGGCACAGGCCGCATAGTCCCAATCCGGTCTCGGGTGCGAATCAGGGCGAATTTTAGGATCCGCCACCGGCGAGTCAAAAACGGCGAAACCATCCTTATATACTGCGGCACCGCGGGCTCGACCGCCCTGCAACCCTTTCCGACCACCGGACAGCCACCATGACCACGACCTCCCCTGCCGCGCCCGCCCCCGAACTCGTCGACCTGATCACGACCAAGGCGCTCAAGCGCGGCACGTTTCGCCTCGCCTCGGGTCGGGAGGCGAGTTTCTATCTCGACGCCAAGCAGGTCGTGCTCGACGCCCGCGGCGCCATGCTCGTGGGCCGGGCGATCCTCGAGCGGCTGCGGGCCCTCGGGCCGCTGCCCGCCGCCGTGGGTGGGATGTCGATCGGGGCGGACCCGGTGACCAGCGCCGTCGTCACGATGGCCGGCGTCGAGGGAGTGCCGCTCAAGGGATTCCTGGTCCGCAAGGAGCCCAAGGATCACGGCACCAAGCGGTACGTCGAGGGGCCGGTCGCGCCGGGCGACCGCGTGGTGATCGTCGAAGACGTGGTCACGACCGCCGGTTCGTCGCTCGTCGCCATCGAGCGGGCGCAGGAGTTCGGGCTGGTCGTCGAGCGTGTCGTCGTGGTCATCGACCGATTGGCCGGAGGCCGCGAGGCCCTGGCGGCCCGCGGGATTCCGCTGGAGTCGTTGGTCACGATCCGCGACCTCGGCATCGACCCCGACGCTCCCTGACGGCGCGATGGCGGCTTGCCCGGGCCCACGGCCCGGGCGTAGGCTTGCGGCATGGCTGGATGGTCGCGATTCCACCTCGTGCCGGATGGCGTAGCCTGGCGGCAGGTGTCGGCGATCACCCTCATGACGCTGGTCGCGGCCGGGCCACGGGCCGCGGCCGCCGACGCTTCCGCCGCCGAGATTGCCACCCTGATCGCGGCCCTCGGAGACGCCGACTACGCCGTCCGCGAGACGGCGGCGGCCAGCTTGGTGGCGCTCGGCCCGGTCTCCGTCGACGCGCTGCTCACGGCGGCCGAAACCAGTGCCGACCTGGAGGTGGCGCTGCGTGCCCGCTGGCTGGCCGACTCGGTCCCCCCCACGTCGCCGCGTGATCCGCCGGCAGTGACGGCGGAGTTGCAGCGATATGTCCGGGCCGATTTTGCGCAGCGGCTGCAGATCATGCGCCGGCTGCTGCGGCTCGACGGCGACGCCGGCATCGAGGCCTTGGCGCGGCTCGTGCGGCTGGAGCGGTCTCCCGACGCCGCCCGCGCCGCCGCGGCGTTGCTGGTCCTCGAGTGGCGGCCCGGCGACCCGGCCTGGGAGCGGCTCCAGCCGCTGATCGTCGCCGGGGTGCGGGAAAGCGGGCGGCCGGCCGCCCGGTTCCTGCGGGCGGTGGTCGCGGGCAGCGTGGCTGCTGGCGCGGCCGCGGCGGCCGACGAGGCTGCCGCCGCGCTGGCGCTGCTCGAACAGGCCGACAGCCGTCGCGCGGGTGACGATTTCGGCGGCGACGATGCCCTCGCGGACGACGCCGACGCCACCACGCTGCGGATCTTTCGGCGCGGCCTCGTCGATCTGCTCCTCGCGACGGGCCGCCGCCCGGAGGCGCTCGAGCAGATGCGGCGGATGTTCGACGCGGGCCGGGACGACGCGAACGCGGACGAGGCAGGCGAGGACGTCACGGTCGCGAACCTGATCTGGGCGGTGGAGCACGGACTGCCCGAGGCTGTGGATCTGCTCGCCGTTCGCTGGCCCGGCCTGGAGATCGAGGAGCCGACGACTGCCTACGCCGCTGCGGTCGCGCTGGCGGCCCGCGGCGACCGCGACCGGGCCGAACGAATGGCCGAGCAGGCGTTCACGGCCGGGAAGGTCGCGGTCGGCGGCTTCACCGGTCGGCTCCGCTCCGGCATGCTGCTGGCCAAGTGGGGCGCGACCGAATGGGCGCGGCGCGAGTATCGTGCGCTGCTCGACGACCCGCAGACCCCGGCCGGGGAGTTCGCGCTCGCCGGCATCCTGTGCTCCGAGTTCCTCCACGACCTGGGCCACGACGACGAGGCGGCCGACGTCCTGGGCCGGGTGGTTGGCGGCCGCGCCGGCGGCGCGGCGGAGGCGGAGGACACGCTCCGCCGCCTGGACCGCGATCCCGATGCGATCCGCTCGCGGGCGGCCTTCTTTGCCTCGTGCGCCGCGGCGACCAGGGGCGATCCGGCCGGTCGCCGTCGGCTCGTCGAGGAGGCGGTGCGGCATCACGGCCGCGACGTCGACGCCCTGATCGCCCTGTACGAGATCTCCGCCGCCGACCCTCAGGAACGGGCCGCAGTTCAGGCCCGCGTGGAGCGGGCGCTGGACCGCATCGAGGACGAGATCCAGGCGCTGCCGGATGATGCCAACGGCTACAACGAGTACGCCTGGCTCGTGGCCAACACCACCGGCGACGTGCGGAAGGCGGTGCGGTACTCGAAGAAGTCGCTGGAAATGAGCTTCGACAATCCGAGTTACCTCGACACGCTCGCCCATTGCCAGTTCGCCGCCGGCGACCAGGCCGCGGCCGTCCGCACGCAGGCGCTCGCCCAGCGGCTGGAACCGCACAACCGCACGCTCCGCCGGAACCTGGAGCGGTTCCGCAGCCACGCCAGCCCACCGGCACGGCCATGATGAACGTCCATCACGTCCCCGCTGCCGGTACGACGTTCACGGTGCACACCGCCGGTGCGGGCCGGCCGCTGGTGCTGCTCCACGGCTTCCCGCTCGATCACCGCATGTGGGCGGAGCAGAGGGCGCTGGCCGATCACGTCCGCCTGATCGCACCCGACCTGCGCGGGTTCGGCGGCAGCACGGCCGAGGTGGCGACGTCCGTGGAGCAACTGGCCGACGACGTCGCGGCCCTGCTCGCCGCTCTGCACGTCACGACACCGGCGGTGATCTGCGGGCTCTCGATGGGCGGCTACGTCGCCCAGCATCTCGCGGTCCGCCATCCTGACCGCGTCGCGGCGTTGGTGCTGGTCGATACGAAGCTCGAGGCCGACACACCCGAAGCCCGCGCGGCCCGGGCCGATCTGGCGGCGAAGGTGGGCCGGATCGGCCAAGGCATCCTTGCCGACGCGATGATCCCCCGACTCCTGGCCGGCTCGGCCGCAGCCCGCGGGCTGCCGCACCGGGCGGCCATCGAGGAAACCCTCCGCCGCACGATCCTCGAGCAGCCCGTGGCCTCGATCCAGGCGGCGCTGGGAGCGCTCGGCGGCCGGCCCGACATGACGGAGGCGATGCGGCACGTGCGCGTTCCCACGCTCCTGATCGTCGGTGCCGAGGACGCGATCACGCCGCCGGAGTGTCTGGAGCGGGCCGAGGAGATCATGCCCTGTGCGCGGCTGCTCATCGTGCCGCAGGCCGGGCACATGACACCGCTGGAGGCGCCCGCAGTGTTCAACGCGGCGGTGCTGGAGTTCTTACGGCATCCTCCGGGAACGCTGGGCGGGGTCGCCCCTCCGGCCTGAAAGGCGGCCGCTCCTCGCGCCGCGGACCGCGCGGCGGCTCGAAGGCCGGCCCGTCGCGCGGCGGTTCGCCGGGGCCGTCCGCGCGCGGCCACCGCGGCCGCAGATCCGGGCCGACCCGGGGTGGACGATCGCCGCCGCGGCCCTCGAACCGCGCGGCATACCAGTCGAGCCACTCGAGCCGTTTCTCCGTGCCGCGGGCGATGATGTCGGGACGGTCCTCGGGCCGCGCCGCCAGCAGCCACTGGTGCCAGGCGACCGCCGCCTCCCGCAGTTCCGGCCGCGCCGGATCGACGAGTGCCCGGGCCACGCTGTCGAGCGCCCGCCGCTCGGCGGCGGAGAGCCGCGCAAAACTCTCCGCCGCCCGTTCCAGTTCGACCCGCTCCTCCACCGGCAGCGCCTGCACGGCGGCGCGGCGGGCGGCCAGCCGATCGGCCGTCGGGTTGCCGGCAACGGCTGCGCGGAGGTCGCCGAGGTCCGCCTCGAACTGGCGCCTCTCCGCATCCCGCGCCTCCGGACTTTGCCGGACCAGGACTCGCGGCGGCAGCGGGTAGCGGCGTCGCTGCATCTCCTCCAGAAACTTCGTCGATCCGGCCTCGCGCAGCAGATCCAGGTGCTGCACGAGCGGGAGGTGTTCCAGCACCCGCACGTCCGGGTCGGGCGCGGTGAACCGGCCGGCCACGATGCCCGCGAGCAGCGCCGCGGCCACCGCCACGCCGCGGCCGATCCAGCGGACGAGGTGGCGGCTGGCGCCGCTCGCGCCTCGGGAACCACGAGCGCCGGCGACGGCCGCCAGCTCCACCGTCGTCGCCGCCAGGGTGGCGGAGGCCGCGGCGCGGGGCAGCGCGTCGAGGGCGTCCCAGACCGGCCCGAGGTCGGCGGCGGGATCGGACGGCGATTCCTCCGGCGGGGCGGTCACGGCTTGCCTCCCTGCAGATACGGCCCCAGCGCCTCGCGGAGCTGGTCGCGGGCGCGAACCAGGAGCGACTTCACGGCCGGCACGGTGATTTGCATGCTCGCCGCGATCTCTTCGTAGGAGCACTGCTCGAACTTCGCCAGCAGCACCGCCAGCCGCTGTCGGTCGTTGAGGCCGGCGAGCGCCCGCTGCACGACGGCCCGGAGTTCCCCCCGATCGGCCTGCCGTGTGGGCATCAAGCCACTGGCCGCGACGGCGATCTGATCGAGTCCGACGGCACTCGACGAGGCCGACACGCTCGCCGGCATGCCGTGCTCGCGGCGGCGGTAGGCCCGCTGCCGCAGGTCGCTGGCCACGTTCCCGGCGATGGTGTGGATCCAGGTGGTGAACTTCGCCGTCGGCTGATAGGAGCCGCGGGCGCGGTACACGCGGAGGAAGACTTCCTGCGCGAGGTCCTCGGCGGTGGCGTGGTCGCCGGTCTGGTGGAGGAACAGCGTGACGAGCCGGTCCTGCCAGAGCGACACGAGCCGGGCGAAGGCCTCGGCGTCACCATCCCGCACCCGCAGCATGACTGCCGTGGAAGGATCGACCGCCGCCGGCATCACCGCGGAATCGGCCATTTGCCATCTCCGCTCCCTGCTGCCTGTGGGCGACGCTCGCCGCAGGCGAGTCGCCCCGCCGCCGCCACCCCGTGGCGGCCGCGCTCGCCAAGACGGCGGGCGAAGCCCGTACGTCGGGACGGCGAGCGCCCGCCCGTCCGGGCACACCTCGGCTGTGCCCGCGACGGGCAAGGCCTGCCGGGGCCAGGGATGGCCCGGCAGGCCGGAAATGGAGCGGAGGAGGATCGAACTCCCAACCTCGGCATTGCGAACGCCGCGCTCTCCCAGTTGAGCTACCGCCCCGCAGGGGTCGGGCCACGGCCCGTTTCCCAGGGAAATCCGATGGTACGGCACCCGCAGGCGGCTGTCCAGAACGGGCCTACAATGCGGTCATGCACGTTCCCCCGATCGTCGTCAAAGGTGCCCGCGAGCACAACCTCCGCGACGTGACGGTGGGGCTGCCACGCGGCCGACTGGTCTGCCTCTCGGGCGTGAGCGGATCGGGCAAGTCGAGTCTGGCCTTCGACACGCTCTACGCCGAGGGGCAGCGGCGGTACGTCGAGAGCCTGTCGACGTTCGCCCGCCAGTTCCTCGGCCAGCTGCCCCGGCCCGACGTGGACAGCGTCACGGGACTGTCGCCCGCGATCTCCATCGCCCAGAAGTCGGCCGGCACCAATCCGCGGTCGACCGTGGCGACGATGACGGAGATCCACGATTTCCTCCGCGTGCTCTACGCCCGCGTGGGCACGGCCCATTGCCCGACCTGCGACGCCGTGCTCGAGGCCCAGCCACGCGACCAGATCGTGGAGCGGATCATCGCCGCCCGCGCGGGGCAGCCGGTGATGGTGCTCGCGCCGGTGGTCCGCGAAGCCAAGGGAGAGCATCGCGACCTGTTCACCGATCTCGTGCGGCAGGGGTTCACGCGGGCCCGCGTCGATGGCGCCGTGTGCCGCGTCGAGGATCCTCCCGCGCTGGAGAAGCAGCTCAAGCACACGATCGACGTCGTCGTGGACAGGCTCGTGCCCGCGGAAGCCACGCGCAGCCGGCTGGCCGAGGCGGTGGAGCTCGCCCTTCGTACCGGCGGCGGCCAGGTGATCGTGACGGCCGAGCCATCGTCGACTCTCTCTCGGGGAGAGGCCGGCCGCAGACCGGGTGAGGGTGCCCCCGAAGGAACGAGCGACGTCACTGCGCCCTCACCCCGGCCCTCTCCCAGAGGGAGAGGGGACGGAGACCTCGTGCTCTCGAGCCGCTATGCCTGCACGGCATGCGGCGTGAGCTACGACACCCCGGAGCCGCAGCTCTTCAGTTTCAACAGCCCGCAGGGCGCCTGCCCGGCCTGCGACGGCCTCGGCGACATCTACGGCATCGATCCCGCGAAGCTGGTCACGGAACCGGCCAAGACGCTCCGCAAGGGCGCGATCGGCGTGCTCGGCAGCTTCCGCGACATGCCGCGGTGGATGCGGCGGCTGTTCACGGGTGTGGCGGCGCACGCGGAGGCGAAGAAGAAGCTCCCGCCCGGCACGCTTCTCGACACGCCGTGGCAGGAGCTGACGGCGGCGCAGAAGCGGATCTGGCTCGACGGCACCGGCCTGGAGGAGATCCAGCTCGCCTGGCGGCGGGGCCGGGCGGAGCGCGGCGCGAAGACGAAGTTCGAGGGCATCCGGGCCCTGCTCGCGAACCGGTGGCGCAACGCCAAGAGCGGCATCATCCGGCGGATGCTCGAAAAGCTGATGAGCGTCACGCCCTGCCACGCCTGCCACGGCGCCCGGCTCTCGCCCCAGGCTCGGGCGGTGCGGATCACGAGCCATGCGCAGGGATGGGGGCAAGGCACCCTCACCCCGGCCCTCTCCCCGAGGGAAAGGGGGAAAGGAACATCCGCGCCGCTCCCGCGGGGAGAGGTCGGCCGCAGGCTGGGTGAGGGTGCGTCACCCGGCGCCGAGCTGTCCCTCGACGCCCTGTGCGGCCTGCCGATCGCCGATGCAAGGGCGTTCCTCGCCGACCTCGCGCTCGACGGCACCCAGCGGGTGATCGCCGTCGAGCTGCTCAAGGAGATCAACGGCCGGCTCGCGTTCCTCGACCAGGTGGGGCTCGGCTACCTGGCCCTCGACCGCAAGGCCCCCACGCTCTCCGGCGGTGAGAGCCAGCGGATCAGGCTCGCCGCCCAGATCGGCTCCGGCCTGTCGGGGGTGCTGTACGTGCTCGACGAGCCGTCGATCGGCCTCCATCCGCGCGACAACGTCAAGCTCCTCGGCGCCCTCGAGGCCCTGCGGGACAAGGGCAACACGG
>Ga0315901_10001609_pt1 | contig 32499 bp, 44 predicted proteins | sample LakEriMetagenome_10_FD_203761 | JGI IMG/M metagenome (GOLD analysis project Ga0315901, IMG submission 203761) | Freshwater fungal communities from buoy surface, Lake Erie, Ohio, United States - Buoy 2 MA116 | ecosystem: Environmental > Aquatic > Freshwater > Lake | place: USA: Lake Erie, Ohio...
ACATAAAATAATTTATTTGATAAACCTAAAATATTACGAAATATAACTGGGTCTATTATATTATAAATATGTTTATTTTTTGTAGACTGATTAATATTAAAACTTGGTGAATTATATCCATTATCTATATATGGCTGCATATCATCGCCATAAGATACTGTATGTGGATCATTTATATAGTAAATAGCCATAATATATCCTTAATATGAATATATTATATTACACTAAACTATTTTTCAAGTAATTTTTTATAAAATACTAAAGAGGCCACTGCTCCGGCAACACCCATAAATAATCCTGCTGGTTGGAGTGGTGTCATTCCTAGTAAATAGGTTATAATTCCACCAGCATATGAGCCAGCCACACCAAGCGCTATTGTTTTCCAGAATCCGAAATTCTCTTCACCTGGAACAATGCTCTTAGCGATTGTACCTACTAATAAACCATAAACACACCACACAATTAAACTAGACATTTGCTGCCTCCACTAGTGTTACGACTTCATCATCCTTGAGATTTTCTCCTATATTTAGTAAAGCATTTACTAGACTTGTAGAATATGCTGCATAATCATCAGCATTAAGTTCGCGTCTAATAATTTTCTTAATTCTCATCTTTGTAAACCAACCCCTATTTTTGCTAAATGTGCGAATATTTTCACCATAGATAGCAAATCTGTCTTGGGTATTAGATAGTTGTGAGATTTTTGTTTTGTTACATTCTTGAAGCACACGAATAACAGTTAGTATAATACTAATCATCATAAGTATTGCTATTACACTACCAAAGCGTTCATCGTCAGCCAATCCGGCTTCTTTAATAACTTTTTGAGCAATCTCTTTTAATTTTTTGTCATCAGGTTTTGACATGATTGCCTACTTTCTAATAACTTGTGTTTTACACTTATCTCCGCTACATGTGCTTGGTGGATTTTGTTTATCTGGTTCACAATAGCCACAATCCACCCTTTTAATACCATCGCCACTCATATACCACCCCTTACCTTTACACACTGGACAGTCTTTACGCTTATATTTTTGTACAACTACTACTGATGAACCCTTAATAATACCACCAACCACAGTCACAACTGCTGTTGAAGATCCACTATAAGATTGTGATAATATCAATCCACAAAATAAGACTGCTAAAAATTGTTTCATTTTTTTACCTTCCACGGAATTATTCTGTCTATAATATTTTTTATAGGTTTAGGATGATTAGGAACTGGAGCTGGTTGTGGCTTTGGTGGAATTATAGTATTCTCTGTCTTATCAAATAGTTCAATAAGTTTACGAATAATATTTATCAACTGTGTTAATAGTTTGCTTAATCTTATCTTATCCAAGAGGTTCATAGATATCCTCCAAAACCATAATCTGGTAATTTTTGTAGTGGAAAACCATCAAAATTACTAAAAGCATAACTGCCGTTTTGGCTTAACATACCAGCAGCAGTATCAGCATGAATTAAAAATGATCCATCTGGAATTGGACCCCATTCTGGATGACCTCCATCATTCCATTTTCCCCAACTATTTTGCACTAAGAATAGAGGCTCGCTGCCAGTATCATCACACGCTATCCAAGCCATACAATGAGCCCAGCTACCACTAACGTTTGCTATACCCCTTTTATCTCTTTTGTTTGAGAATCCATAATTAGAGCATACGGATAAACCATAACCATTAGCAAGAGCATCTCGCGCTTCTTCAACTGTGCGTACTAATGATGTGGTCTTGATTTGATGATCATTAGCTAGGTCTAAAACTTTATCTGGTAATCCTCGACCACCCCAGCCAGCACCAACATTACCATTATATTTAGATAAGTCAATAACACCTTTATAATCTTTACGAACTAATATACCACCAATTCTACTAACAAACTCTGCTGCTCTGCTGCAACTCATACCCTGGCCAGAAAAACCTCTGGCCCCATAAATAGCCTCAGTGGCGCCTCGTGCTATCCAAGACTCCTTCTCTCCATCCACATCAATTTCTACTGCTCGACTAACATCACAGGCATTTCGTGTTCCGTGGGAAACACAATCTCCAGTGGTTTGTCTTTCATTATAAGGATTTTTATCAAACTTTAACACACTCTTATATGGTGTTGATAATTTGCCTTTACCACTATTTTTAATTTTTTTGCTAGCATCTCCAAATAGTGGATATTTAAGAGTTTCCATCAAGTATTCAAAATGGTGCTCTTCCCAAACGCATCCGCTAAATCCTTTACGATAATTATCATAAAGTTCTTTTGGACTAAAACGTGGCATTATTTACTTCCTTCGTGGGTTGCCCAAGATAAGGCTTTAAATCCTTCTGATGCCTTGGCTCTTAGTTCTTTTGTTAATGGAATATTATCATCGCCAATTGCTGTTACTATAACAGCATTACAATTCTTAGCCAAGTCTGGATATTTATCCTTAATATTCATTCTCAACATTGGTCCACTCAAAGCATTAGCCTGACGAACATCTTCTGTATTTTTAATTACAGCTTGTTCACCATCTAATTCAATTAGTGTTGCAATGTCCGAATATAGACCACACAATCTTTTTCCATCAACAATCCTATCGCTAGATCCTAGTATTAAACTCTCCACAACCTTATCGGCTGCTTCTTTTAATTTGGGATCAGATGGGGCGTCAACAACATCAACTACTGGCGGAATTGGATTTGGAACTACATTATTGAAATTTGGTTTAACCAATCCATAAACAACTAATAGTGCAGCAACGGTCAGAAGTATATTCCTAGTGCTCATACTTTTCCTTCCTTACAAACTGTGGGACTTAAAAATGGAAACATTTGATCAGCAACCTTAACAGCCTCGGCGCATCCGCTCTTTTCGGCTAGATCACGGGTTTGCTTCCACGAAACTACAAGTTGAAAAAATATATCATCAACTTCTTGCTTTACAACTGCTGGGGTTGTTTTCTTAGAGAACAATCCCGTTACTTTTGATACTAAGGGTTGTAATAGTTTTTGTACTGGGCTTAACTTATCCTTAAAGAAAACCCATAGTACAATAGCAACACCAGCATATAGAGCAACATCCGTGGTGCTTAAACGACTAGCAAACTGATCAAAACTTTCTGTGTAATTCATATATTGCCCTTTATTTGTCTGAAACTTTTGGAATGTTATCTAGTGAAGGATCTACTTTGTTTTTAGGATCAATAAAGACGCCCACACTCCTGAATGTTGTGACTAAAGCATCAATACTTGATCCTGCCAAAATCATTAGTAAGGCTTTCACGTTCTTATGTATAATAGGCTCAATGAAGTTGGGAACAAAGGGTATATCAACAACTATGAAAACCTTATCATAGAATCCTGATAATAGATCTAGCACAATAGCTTTTTTATCTGGTCCACTAAGCTCATTACCTATTTCCTCAATAGCTGTTACTAATTGAGCTAATACTAATTGTAATATTTTCCATGCTTGATCAAGCGCGATTTTACGAGCATCTTTAGTTTGAGCTTTGACTTGGTTTACTAGTTTTTCTAGTTCTAGTTTTAACTGGTCTTTTACTGTCATCTTTTTTACCTCGGTTTCTTTTATTTGCTTCTTCTCTTTCTTCTGGACTTGCTGTATCCCACCAAGTTTTTTTGATTTCTGATCTGCTTTTTACATACTTATATAATACTATTAATTGACCAGCAACTAATATGATTGCTTCTACACCCCTACTAGTTTCTTGAATAAGATCTTCTTTTTGACCATTATCAGTTATTATACCACTAAGATATAATCCACTGAATATAAAACTAACCAGAGTGAACCAAAATTCACTAGTTCTATATCCGGGTTTAATCATGGGTCACCTCAAATGGTGCCGTTATCAACACCATCAATAAAAATACCATTATAAAATCTATAACCATATTTATCATCAATTTCAGCAATAGTTGGGTATTCTTTAACATAGCGATTATAAGTTATGCCATAACTAAGCGGATTTGTACATGGTGTGAGTGATGCGTCCAATATTAAATCAAGAAATGAAAGCCATCCGCCATCTTCTTCTCCATTTGGGGCAGCATCGTACCAATCCCATCCTATTACATATATTTTACCACTTCCATATGGTATCATAGTAACTACCGATTCATTCTCTCCGTCTCCCTCATAAATAGTAACTGAATCTGGTGGTAAAGTTGATGTGTCCAATGAGTCTGTGGCACTCAAGTCTGGAACTGTTGATGGTGCGGTTGGGAATAGAGACAATCCGCTTGATGTTAAATTTATTGGTTCGGTAAGTCCGTTATCACTTATAGTGAAACCAAAAACATTATTCAATAAATTAAATATTTCATCTGGTGCAAACGTGATTAGTGTTCCTCCATTACTAACAAAACTCTCTATAGCGCTCCTTGCTCCAGCAGTTAAATCAGGATCTAAATCATTCTCTTCTAATTCTGGTATTACTAATATGCCTCCATTAAAACTCGCAAAAGTCTCTTGACTAATACCTGTGAAAGTATCATAAGAATAACCAAGACTATTAATAGAAGCGGTCACAGTTAGTCCTTCAGCACCATCAGGGTTGCCTGGATTAATATCTACATAGTTACCATTCATAAAAACATTAATAGTGTCACTAGCATAGCAACCTCTAGAGCGACCATTAACAACCATTGTGCCGTTTTTAACTGGGTTGGCTACGATAACTGCTGCTATATCTGTGAATGGTCTGGTTGGCATAATTTACTCCATAAAAAAGGTTATACTAAATATTACACCAATTATGAGCCATCTCAAGAACTTTATGATTATTACTTTCATCGGTATATAATTTAATACTTGGCATAATTTTTTTTACTATTTACTATGCCCATGTTGGATAGTAACTAGCGTTATCAATACCGTTCTGTGTACTTGCACTATAGTAGTAAGCGTTCCCATTAACCTCTCCACCACTTTCATTGATTGAGAAGTCATTAAATACAGCATCAGCACTAGAAGCTCCAATAGTTCCATAATTTTTACTAAAATCATTAAATACAGCATTACCATTAACAGTACAAGAAGCACGATTTTCTGAATAATCATTAAAAATAGCTTTTCCACCAATAGTTGCATCATTATAACTACTATCATTAAATTCTACCAAACTGTAACTATCTCCAGCGGTTCCATCATTATAAGATTCATTATTAAATACTATTTTTACCGGGGCCACTCCCGCACTCAAAGCCCCGCCGCTATTCCAATATGAATTGTTATTAAAAATCATCTTTGCTACACCGGTCAAAGCATTACTTCCATAATAAAAACTATCATTATTGAATATTAGATCGCCACAAGTAATAGTATTACCACCACCACCAAATATCCATCCATAAGACGAATAGCTATTGCGGTTATTAATTATTTTAAGTTTATCATTACCAGATATGGTGATGTTAGAAGCATAAGTAGAATTATATGTATCTATAATTAGTTCATTATTATCACTAAAAGTGATACTTATATTATTACTAAAATAGCTATCATCTTTTAATACTAATCTACTATTATTATAAAAAGTTAAATAACCACCAATATATGAACTTTTATATAGTGTTAAAGTACCTCTATACATATAGGTATTTGATGATCCTATACCAATACTTCTCGTAACATCCACATCACCATAATATGATGCTGGGCATGAATTACTACTATTTAAAATAATTTTAGGAGCATAAACATTGCCGCCTGAATACGGGTAGGAACTGTCATTAAAAGTAACACTAATTCCAAAATATGCGTTAGTCACTGAACCAGTTATAGTGGAACTACCATTAAATATAGCGTGACCGGTTATGACCGGAGTACTTTCACCATTACTACCATAACTTAAGAGAGAAGTATCATAAAAAATAGCATTTCCAGCTATTTGACCAGCACCGATATATGTGCTATTAAAGAATTTCACATCACTCTTATAAACACCAGACCCAACATTAAGATAGCCTGAGTCTCTCACTATTATTTCTTTAGCAATTATTTCACCAGTACTAACACTAGTTAATCCATTTAAAATTATAGCTATATCTTCAACTGTTGGAATTCGTCCAGCAGCTATGGTGTGATCATAGTCTAGATACCAATTACCAGCTGTATACCAATCTCCATCAGTACTATAAAAATATAGAGTATTATAACCATCTGTAATATCAATAGCACCACTAGTTATTTTATTGTCTGTGGTAATACTATGAGAACCATAATTAATAGCCATAGCTGAATTTCCCCGTATTAGTTAATTGTGACTGAGCCATCATCGTTCATTGTGAAATTACCAACAACAGCAGAACCCTCGCTAATTGCTTCTGGTTTAACACTAGCTATTAGCGCGCCTAGTTTACCATGAAGCTCAAAAATCTCTTTAGCATCAGAACCAAGGGCCGCAGCTATTTCTGCTGGGGTTGCTCTACTATTACTCCAAAATAATTTTGAACCTTTATTAAAAGCATCAGCCATACCCTTAAATGCTGATCTAGCTTCAGCTTTAATTTGTCTAGCAATTTTTTCTGGAACTGGAATGGTTACAGGAACTTCATTATTATCTAAAACACCCATCGTATTCTCCTTATTATAGTATTGATTGTGTGATGTTAACAGCGGCAACCCAGCGTATATTTGTACTACTAAGACCAGTAACTCTAAGTTCTAATGCTTCATTAGTATCATCAGCAACAACACTAGCGATTGTTGAACTCATATCTCCCTCGCTCCAATTTTCTGAAATTACAGATTCTATTAATGATGTTGCATTGGAATTATTTCGTCTTAAACATCCTCTAAAAACCCACGATGCGGCAGTATGATCAGTATCATTATGAGCCACTAATTGAATAATAAAATTCCATGTTGTGCTAGCAGGAATAACTAATCTATTGCCACCACCAGCGGCACCACCGTTTGTTGTTAATACAACATTAGCAGTATTATCTGTGGTATTCTTTTTAAGAATTTTAGTAATAGTATTAGCATTGCTAGATCCAATATATAGTCCGTTTGTGGCAGTATGAATGGCATCAATTGTACGAGCATTGTCTATATGCACATATTGAGAATGATCATCATCACCAAGACCGAATAACAATCCATGATCGTTCTGAGTTACTCCGTTAACTGTTGATAATATACTCCCTCTAAGATCTAATATACTTTGCAAACTACTTTTTGGAGTATTGGTAAAAGTATTATTAGTTACGAATATTAGTCTATATAATGGTTTAATTTCATTAGCTGGAATATTAGCTAAATTGAGATCAGTCCAGTTATTAAGATTCTCAGCAGATCCTAAACTACTGTCTTCTCTTTGTCCAACAATTGCTAGTATAGGATCAATCATATCATTGGTTGCTACAATCCACATAGCAAAATATCTATTGTTGGTAACATTTGGAGTTGTCCAAGTTGAGCCAGACAACAAATTGTATTGCGCTCTTGTGCCATTATATTTTAATGGATAAGCTGTCGCTATGTCTCTTACCCATTGACCAGTACTTCCGCTATGATAGTATGTGGGAATATAAGCGATAGGATCTAATTGTTGAGTAAATTCAACTCCATTGTCTCCATCAGCAATACTAATAACTATATCTTCTTGATAAAGAGTACCATTACTAATACTAATTTGAGCATGGCTATTTGAGGTACCATCTCCTGATAATACATAATTACCAATACTCAACCCATCAATATATTGAATACCAAAAGTATCATGGATCCATTTATGAGTAACGCTATCCATTCGGATACCATGACGCTCTTCTCCAAAAAATGTGCTTTGGTTAATATCAGCATTCCAATGAATATACGCAATCGGAACATCAGTATCAAAATTAAATGGTGTTGTTTTATTCTCTAATAATCCAGTATCAGTATTAAAATGTAAATAGTTGAGTGCTGTTCCACTACCAATAACAACTGTTTCTGTAGCTGTTTTAGTAACCTTAACGCCCTCTATATAAATATCGTAACTAGAACCAGCGGGAGCAATTGTAAAAGTTCTGTCAAGATCATTAAAACTAATAATACTATCAAGACGATTAACAAATCCTTGGGGTTCTTGACTTAGTACATTAATCTCTGTATGAAGATTGTTTATTGTGAGTGTGTTATCTCCAGAATCATAATCCAAAAACACCCCGGTACCAGCAATTAAATTAGTATTGAAAGCATCATAAATAAGATCGTTTATTACATCAGTATCAATACCACCACTCAAATCAATATTCAGATAATATGTTTCATTATCATTAAATCTGAAACCATCTGCCCTAGCTAAGATTTGATCTATAGAAAAAATATAATTAAAGCTTATAATAGTATTAAATGATAAAACTTCTCCACCAGTATCCACACTAGTAATTTCCATATAAATATCTTCATCTGGAGATCTACCATTTGGACTAGATAAATTATTTCCTCTTAAAACTATAATATCCCCACTTTGATAGTCTTCACCAGCATTACTAATAGATATATCATATTCTCTGGTATCTTGATTAACTGTAACAGAAAATTGTAAATTAGAACCACTACCATCTTCAGCATTAATAAGATTAGGATCACCTTCGTTTGTGCCAGTAAAAAATTCAAAATTATCATACCAGAAAGATGAATCTACAGATGAATATACACTATCAATAGTACTATAAAAATTAGTCTCGATATTATTAATATTTGTTGCACCAGTTAACACATTATCAATAAAACTTTCGAATAGTAATTGTATATCAGATAAACTTGAGGGATTAGTCGTATCTGCTGCATAAAATACAACCATAGCAATAGTATCAGAATTTAATCCGCTAGCTACAAATAAATCATCATTAGTATCATTACTAGGATCAGTAGAATATGTTGGAACGGTACCAACTTTGCTAATAATTAATTTTGTATATGTTGGGTCATCTCCCCATAATCTGCAATATCCTGCTTGATAGCCATTATAATTTGATAATGATCCAATATCCTTATCTCCATCACCGTCTGCGCCAGCATTACCAGCATAGTATACAGTATTTGGCATAGTAGTAGCATTACCTTTAGCTACCATAGCAAATATATTCTTCTTATATAGAGTCACATAATCATTACTATTCCAATATTGACTATTCAAAGAAACTCTGCCAGAATTATAAGGAATAGAGGTGCTTCTCAATACTGAGGAAGATGGTGATGAAGTTGGTATAGAAGATGTGGTTATATTATTATTGATAAAGTTTGCTGAATCATATTGATCGTCTCCACCATCAATAATCCATTGTATAGATGACGATGGCCAAAATGCGGCAATTGATCCTGTATTAAGCTGTTTTGTAGGCGCTCCACCGGCAGCAATGAAAAAATTATCAGAATTATTTTTGGATGTTAATTTTAAAGATACCGTATTATTATTATCTATAATATAATTATAAAAATTACTATAATCAATATAATTTGATCTACTATCAAAAGTTAGTAGTGATGGTGTGATATTATCATCAGAACTCATATCTATATCATAAATATATTCTAGTGGACCATTATCTCCACCAAAACCACCAGTAATATAAGGTAAATCATTCCAAGCTAATACGCCATTACCAATTTTTAATTTATAGGTATCTATCTCAAATCCTGGCTGACCAGCATCTAGTATTGGATTTTTAGTGGACCAATCAGACGAGGAACCTCTTAACAATTGAATTTTCACACCCATGATTCACCTTGATTTATAGTTATATCTTTTATATTAGTATTATACACCTAGCGTTCAATTCGTTCCTCAAGAGCCTCTAAGGTTTTTCCTAAAGTGGCTATTTGGATTTTAAGTTCGGTCATTACCTCTGTGTTACGCTGTAATGCACTAGCGAAGGCTGCTTGGGTTTCTTTATTACTTGCTAATCTTTCCATAATAAATTGACGATCTTGATTATATGGACTTTGAGTTTCTATCATATGAGCAACCTCACTTTTAGTAGCCATATTGCGCCCAATAGCAACCCAAAAACCCACCATAGTTACTATTATACCAATACTTGTTGTAGCAATATTTTCCCAAAAATGAATAATAGTATCACTCATAAATTACTCCTCATAATAAGAAAGCCACCCACACCCAAAGTATAGATGGCTTTCATAATGAACTTAAATAATATAAATTAAGATCAGCCAGTTTTTGCTTTATAAGAAGTTGTGTATGGATTTGGTAGAGCATACTTAAATGTTAAACCACCAGGAACACTTCTTGTTGGAACAGCAGCATTATCAGTATCAAATACATCAGCCGCAACTACTGGATAACCAACGTCCCACTGACCAGTAAATCTGTTATAATGATTAGCTCTAATTGCACTTGTGAATCTGCGTGTTCTAACGCCGTGATCACAACCCATGCCACACACTTTCATATAGTGAATACTTTGTACTAAACTTGGTACATCAGCAGCACTTTGTAGAATAGTATTGGATACGCCAGAAATCTGAGTTGTATATCTTGGGGCGACTGGTTTCTGGTTGTTGTAACTAAAAGTACCAGCACTATATGGCTTACCAGCGTAATCCTTAACTGTTACTGTGTCTTGGATGACTGTTGAGCCAAAAACACCAGCATCATAACGATCAACACCAACGCCATCAAATTTATTTGTATCTTGAACTCGTGTAGCAGCGCCGCCATTGCCACCAGCACCACTACCAGTAACATTTGGTGGAACTGTATTATAATCTAAGCCATTTACTTTGGCCGCATAAACTTGAGATAAAGGCATTTTAATTCTCCATATGGGGTTAACTAGTTATTAGTACATACACCCACTACGAAAAAACCTAAATTATTTAAGCATACGAAAATTGGGAATACTATTCGAACTAAAACCATAAGGATCAAATTTGACCAAATTATCTAATTGATCCTTATTCCAAGCATTACCATTCACAATAGTTTTGATACCAGTTTTTTCGTTCAGATAAGCACAGGCTATAAGGTTATCGTGCAGATTATCAATAAAAAAACCTGTTGATGGATAAATTATCTCCACACCCTCTTTGATTAGAATATCACAAACTTTGCATAATAATGAGTGATCAAACTTTCTATATTCTAGCATATATCTTAATTCAATAGTAGCTTCTTGACATATTGCTAGATTTTTCTTAATATCATCTCTAAATTTATCGTATTTTCTATTGATAATAGTAAAGAATGGAATTGGTATATTTATAAAATCAATATGTGCTACTTTGATAGCGTCTAAAATTAGATCTTGTCTTCTATTGATATCACAATATGCTAATGGATAATCAACAAAACAGCCACATTTTAATGTTTCAAAATTTTTTTTTATAAATCTAATTTGACCCAGTGGGGCGGAGACTGCTGATATATTATATGGAAGGATAGTATCAATATTATTTTTAATATCGATCTCTTTATCGTCAATATTATTTGTATAATATTCAATATACATTATTTTTTTAATCTTCGTTTTAGATGATCAATTGTTGCATATGGAGATACACCTAAAATGCCATCAGCGAACCCATAATAAACAGCCTCCTCTGCTGTTAAAATCCAGTCAGATTTACTCGATAATTGAGATGTTATATGTTTTTTAACGGCTGATTTTTTCCAATCTTTTTCTTTAGCCATTGGGGATTCGGTGGCCCTGTCAGTAAAAATATCAATCATTTTTTTAGCTTCTTTTTCATTCCATTGAATATTACTCATCGCTGCTTTATGTTCTCCGTCTAAACTTAATGAGCCATAATGAATTAACACATAAGCATTTGGCATTAGTATTCTCAAATCCGCCGCCTGAAAAACCACACCACTAGCAGACTCTGCTTTGGAATAAGCTAAAATACCAACAGGAGATTGAGAATGTAAAATAGCATCATAAATTCCAAGACAATCAGACCAATCTCCACCGGGCATGTGCATATGAATAAAGATTGGATCATTTGACATTAGATTCAAATATCTTAAATTTTTCTCAAATGTTACAGCATTTCTGTAGTCAACACCACTCTCATCATCCCCCTCGTTGATATAAGAATGCAAATATAATTCTCTATTTTCAACATCAATACCATAATGATGGAGATTAGTTAATTTCTGCTCAAATGATAAGCTCATGTTGATGTACCTAGGTGAGAATAAACAGTATTAGAAATAGTATTCATGATTTCTCGATCATTAAATGCTTTGCCAAAAGCCACTCTAAATCTATATCTTGTAAAGATATCTAAAGTTTCCACACCATCAATATCTTCTATTATAGTAACTACTTTTGATGTTAAGTTAAAGTTAGTATGCCCTATCCAAAAATTAAAAATTTTGGTGCAATCGGTGTGTTCGTTATATGGAATAATACCCATACTAGTTGAAATAGCGTGTATTTTTGTGATTTTTTTCCTTGAAATAGGGTCATCATCTGTGTTATCATTATCTATTTGATCATATCCTGGCCATTCAACACTATCCATATTTTGGCCAAATGGATCAACCCATTTTTCCCAAATTATAATTGGATCAGTTTTATTTTGTATTTGCATTAAATGCTCCTAATGGCTTAACAACAGGCTCATTAGTAATATCGTTTTCAATAGAACATAAATTGTTCCATTTACTCAAAACTGTTTTTATAAAAACTATTTGTTGATCGTCAGTAGCAGAATCATTCAATGTGCTGATAATTTTCTCAAATAGTAAGCCTTTATTTAAGCAATATAATAGACTAGCCAAAATATCTGATGATGACTCTGACGAATCATTCCACTCTAATTTCAGATTAATATGATTGTCTTCAGAAATATAAAATAGTAATTGAATTTTATCAATTTCTTTAGGTGTATTTTTTTGACCAAATAATTTATTATATAGAGCCTTCAACTGTAGCACCTATTATGGCAAGTTCATTTGGGATCGCTGTATCTGTAAAATTAAATTTTGTCCAATAAATATTATCTTTTAATTTAGCATTTGGTAAAGTCAATCCAAATAATAAATATAAACAATTAGTTGTATCAAATAAATTACTAAGATAGATATCATTGAGACTTAAGAAACGCAATTGATCTAAATGCTGTTCAATGAATTTAGGATCAATGAAATATTCTTTAATCTTATCTTTTATTTTAGAATTTATGATCGATAAATTTTCTAATTCAAAAGATGGAAAAATAATTTTATTATCATTTTCAGATAATATATACATTTCTTCTTTATAGAAGTCTACACTAAGTACACAAATCACAATTTTAAGATCGTACTTCATGATCTAGTTCTCTAATTTTTTCAAGAGCTTTTTTAATGCCTTGTCTAACCGCTTCTCTAGTTATATTAAATCTTTTCCCTATTTCAGCAAATGTTAGATCTTCAAAAAAATATAGTTTAATATATTCAGATTGACGCTCTGTTAAAATATTAATATCGGTAGATAGTATCATGTTTAGATATTGTTTAATACTACTATCGCTTTCATGCTTAAGAATAATGTCAAGAGGATCATCATTATCATTATGAGCAATATCCAATAAAGACATTTCTTTATCCCCATCTAAAGAAGATAAATAAGCATCAACATTTTTATATTTCTTATTTTTCTTGCGGGTTAGATAACTTTTAATTGCCCAAATAGCACATTGATTACGATAAGAGTATTTGGTCTTTTGTTGACCAGATAAGCCCTTCCTATCCTTATCCCATCTCCAGTCAGCCATCATTAATGAATTAGCAACATTAGCAATAGCGTCCTCACTCTTTAGCATTTCTTTGCTTACACTAGATGAAAAATTACTCCCAAATTTAGCAATAGCCTTTTGGGCTAATGTCAAATAAAACGAAAGAGACTCAAATTGTATATCATTATGATCTTTATATTCAACTTTTTGATTACCAACAGACACAATATCTATCATCTTTTTCCTTTGTAAAAGTCCTAAATCAATTCTAAGTAATCTACAAGATTATTTAGTTAATTTTTTCCAAGTTTCTGGATCTGGTCTATCTTTATCTCCTGGTTTTGCTGCGCGATATTTATTTCCTTCTCTTTCTCTTTTTTCTCTGATATTATTCCATAGTCCTGGTTTATCGCCAGACATAGTTAAATTATCCATAGCGGGATCCTGATATTCTTCAATAGGAGCGCTTGGTAACATACTATAGTGATATTTGGGTAGATCTTTAATATTAATTTTTTTCTTTTTCTTATAATCTTCAGGATCAACCAAATCATAGGTTGATTCCTGTTCTACAGGAGTATCGGCTTCTGTCTCGGCAAACATGACAAAATCATGAATACTTCTTAAATGATCCTCTGCAACAGAGATCATACCCTGTAGATGAGGGGCTGTCAAGTTTTCTTTTACGGTAGGGTTGTCTAAATTATTTAATATATTGTTAGCGTGATTAACTATAGCTTTCAATGAACCAATACTCATTCCATAAAAATCATTTTTATACTCTTCCAACTCCATTTCTGGAGTCTCGTGTTCTTTAGCTTTTGCTAACTGAATTTCAGTCTTCTTTAATTTATCTCCAGCCTTCCAAGTTAAACCATTATTGGTTGTGGTATAAACCACAATATCACCCATATTATCTGGTAATGATTCTATACTATCGACTACGCCTTCACTGCCGTAGTGCATACATGATGTATTTATATTTTTTACTTTATCTCCGGGCTGTAAAGTTAAATTAGCTTTTGTGTTTTTAATTCCTAGTTTTTCTTTACTAGCTTTCTGTGCTGCATCAACAACAGAGTCATTAATACTATTAAGTATATCTTTAAAGCGTTCCATATTTTAACCTTTATCAGTTAGGGGGCCGTTTGTTAACCACGCATCACAAGTGCGACTACCAGCACACTTAAAATCAAATAACTCACAATAACCAAGATTGGCAAGACTAGCAATTTTTGCTGCTTCATTCATATCTTCTTCACAAATACCTTTTTCAATACACTTCATCATCTTATCTTTGATAATGAAGGCAGCACAATTAGAACATCTCATAGTCTTGGCTTCGTCAATAGTAGTTTTAAACAAATCGGCTTTTTGTTGCCAAAATTCTGGATTATTTAATTCTGGATTAGCAGGACCATAATTAGCCTTATTTACACAAACCTGACGATTGGCTAAATTGATACTAATATCTTGTGTTGCTGGAGGACACTCTGTATTAGATTCTGGTGTTTCTTGGGCCACAAGATGAGTTGAATATTCTGATAATAGTTGATCTATACTTTTCTTATCTGACATAGTTTTCTCCAATCAGGTTAGATCTGATACGTTGGTTTTTGACCACATTTTACAAGACCAGTAGTTTGCCTTCCATTTTGGGCCAGGATTATCGCAATTATGTCTGGCTCTATATGATCTACGTCTTTCTGGATCGTCTCTTTTGATTTCCATATTAGGATCACCAAAGTTAACTTTTACAACATTACCTTTATCATTTTTTACATAAACACTGAATTTTTTAGGGCCACTTGGTGTTCTAAATGGCTTATTGAGACTAACATTCTTCTTTTTTTCGGCAGCGATTAATTTATCATCCTCATCATAAATTTCGTTAGCCTCAATATCCCATACAAACTCATCCCATTCATCATCCCAACTACAATTACTAGCAAATAATTGATCATGTATCTCTTCAACAAGATCTGATTTTGTATGTCTGGATTCTGAGAGACATATGGCTACTCGCTGTTTAATATCTGTATAGTCTTTCTTCATTGTTGGGTTGCCCATACAACGAGAAACATATTTTTGTTTATCTTCACCAGATTTTCTTTTTGGAATAGGCATATAGTATCTCCTTATAAAAATAATACACCAATGACTATTTCATATAATCATAAATAATGTTGGCCGTTTTAGACCAATTATGATAAGAAGCCGTTTGTAAACCAGCGGGATTACTGTCTATACGATTTTTATAAACAAATCTCATGTGTTCAACTGCTTGTTCAATTTGTTTAGCGTCTAATTTAGCCCAATTACCATCACCATTAAACCATAAATTATCTATAGCGGGTTCAGTTTGATCTATATCAATAAGATAAGAATTATCATTATTACAATATTGAGTGTGTGCTGAGTAGTTAGTTATTATGATTGGTTTATTCATAGCCATCATTTCAATAGCCTCATTATTCCACCCTTCTGCTCTTGATGGAAATATTCCACAATCAGCATATGACATAATTTTACTAACTTCACTTTGTGTTGATACTCTAGGGAAAAATTTGATTTTATTATTGAGTTTACTGTCAGCATACATTTTAACCCAACTATCTTGTATATTTTTACTTAAAAATGGATTATGATTCATCATCCATAATTCGACGTTATCATCATCATTAAATGCGGAATTAAAGATTTGAACCAATACATCATGACCTTTACGAATTTCCCATTTTCCGATATTAATAAATATATATTTATCTTTTGGTTTATCTTCTGGTTTATTATCAAAAAATATATTAGTATCAACTCCTTGTGGACAAACTATGATTGGTGTTTTAATACCATTGTTTTCCAATACTTGTTTAGCCCATAATGATGGCACAAATAAAACGTCACATAAATTATATCCAGCTTTTTCTTTATCAAACACAAAATCAATTTCAAAAAATGATAAAGAGCCATATTTTGAAGATCCTGCTGTTCTAGTAAATAGATCACTCGGTGTCCAAAGTTTAAAACAATTATCTTGTGAATTAAACGAACTTTGTCTATCTATAGCATTTTTAATTTTATTAACATCCCAATCCTTTTCGATATTTGGATTAGCAGCAAAAAATAATGTTAGATTATCATCTAGATTATATAAATTATTAAATATATTATAGCCAGTGATACCGTAACCAGTAAATCTATCTAATGGTGTTATAAAATTCATGTTTCATAAATCCTATTATGTGTGTTATTCACTTGTATAAATGTGGTTTTTTTACCAAAATCCTTAATTTTAGTAGCACCAATATAAGTACATGCACTCCTTAAGCCACCAAAAATATCTTGTAAAGTATCTTCCACTCTACCCTTATATGACACTCTAACAGCTTTACCTTCTGCTGTTCTATATTTTGCCACACCATTGTGGTGTTTATCCATAGCGTCTTTACTACTCATACCATAATATTTTAATGTAATTTTTCTTCTCTGTGTCTCATATCCTGGTGGTGTTGGTTGCCAAAATTCACCAGCAGTACCAGACTTTGCTGCTAAATATTCATACTCCCATTCTCCTTCACATTCATCGCATCCAGCAAACATACTGCCCAACATAACAAAATCTGCGTTGCCACCAAATGCTTTACACACATCTCCAACCACTTTGCAGCCACCATCAGAACAAATATGACCACCAAGACCATGAGCAGCATCCGCACACTCCATTACGGCGCTCAATTGAGGATAGCCAACACCTGTTTTTAAACGTGTTGTACAAACACTGCCTGATCCTATACCAACTTTGACTATATCAACTTTACCATGAAAAATGAGTTCTTCTACCATTTCTGGTGTTACAACATTTCCTGCCATAATAATAATATCAGGATATAATTTTCTAATATGACTAACTGTTTTTACAAACTTTTCAGTATATCCATTAGCAATATCCACACAGATATTTGGTAACTGGACCCCAAAATTAGCCAGACTATTAAAAATTTCAGTTAATTTTTCTATATCTTTATGTCCAGTTCCTAAAGAATAAAACACTAATTCAGTATTTAATTTACTATTTTTATAGAAATCAATATAATCTATTGTTTTATAATGTTTATGTAAGCATGTGATAGAATTATAATTACATAATGATGTCGCCATCGCAAAAGTTCCGACAGTATCCATATTGGCTACCATGACGGGAACACAACTTAATTGTCTAGGCGAGTGAGCGAATGAGAATTGTCTCTCTAAATTTACCTCGGATCTACTATTTAATACCGACCTCTTAGGTCTGATTAACACATCATCAAAATCTAATTTGATTTCATTAATTATTTTTTGCATATAATCCTTATACGTTAAAGAAGTACCATCGTTTATGAGAATCTATATTTTCTGACGAATGAATATGACTTAGATAACTCTTAATTTCATCCCATGTTGAGAAAATCATTTGGTGAGGTATTGTTCCAAATAACCAGTCTGGCGTTTGATTCTTTCCTTGAACCATATGTATAATAATAGGCTTCTTCTGTCGATTAGCCCAAAAAATTTCTTCTAGTGTTCCACAAGGATGAACATTGATATCTAGATTAACAATCATAAAATCACTAATATCTACTAATCTAAGATCAACTGATCTTATATTTTTCATCATTAAAGATAATTCATCATACTGGCATTTTTGTTTTAGTTTAGTTTTAATATTATGGGCATCTTGATCTTCTAGACCTGTCTCAGACGGTTTACTAATTGGATTAAATACCACCACGCCCAAACCCTCTAAATATGGAGTAATATTATCTCGCCAAGTTGCACCACGATCAGCAACCCTATCCATAGCACCAGCCAAATATACTCTTTGATTTTTTAATCTATTCATTATTTAATACCTTTTATAAAAACCATATCCATGTCCGGATTCATATAACTGACCGCCAGTGATATATTAGAGACTGTATGAACAAACCACCTACATTGTAGAATACAATTTACTTCCGTTAATAGATCTATGGTTGGTTTTTTTGTATCTAAATTATTACTTAGAATTTGATGATGCAATTCCGGCCCCTCGCCATCTATCATGCCAACTATATCTATAGTTTCTTTTTCCATAAGTTTATATCCCCAATCTAAAAAATTATCCAAAGTTAATCTAGTGATATTTGGTATGTATTTTACTTTACTTCCATATTTGTTAATAAATGCCAGAATTCCAAATTCATTGTCTGTTGCTAAGAAAATTGCAGCATCTGGATTATTTGCGATGATACTATCTATCTTATCAAAATATTGTTGTAGATAAACTTTACCAGACTCGCAAACATGATTTGGATGCCTATAGTGTACAGCAATAATATTCTTGGTGGCAAAATTATTTTTAATAAAAGAATTAGCTTTATCTACAATATGTGACTTAAATTTAATATATTGTTTATAAAATGAGTGAGTATATTTTCTCCACATATCAAATAATTCTTTATTACTCATCAATAAATCAAACGCGGGAGGGTGTGTGAATTGTAGAGGTGTATTAAATTCCGATGCTATTGGTAATTTTAGAATATTGTCTGTAAAATGAGTATCATCATTATGATAAAAACTCACAGGCTCAAAATAATCAAACCAACAGTTATCATTTTCTGTCCAATATGCAAAGTGTTTATTTTTATTCCCATTTACCTGTAAAAAAACTTGTTTATTATAAAATGGATAACTACGAGATCCGTGTGTTAATGATCCAAGATAAAAATTAAATACAGAGAAAAAACCAGCATCACGGGGAATAAAAATTTTTGCTTTTGAAAACAGTTGATTTTCAATTGAAGAAGATGTATTGTGGTTCAAATCGCCATAAATAAATTTACTATTTTTTAACTTATTACATAACGCTATATGTTCACAAGTACCTTCTGGTAAATTACTAATATCGAATAAATTATGATATTGAGACATTAGATCTAATATTTCTGGCATCTTAAAAATACCAATACCTCCAAAAGCAGATTTAACCTCAACTAAATTATTAAATATATATAGTTTATTCAACCAAGCGGGACTAAGGCCGTAGTATTTTTTAAAATCAGGATATAAATCTATAATATTATCTGATTCCCCCAATTGTCTCAGAGCCAGGGCGTCGTAATGAAAATATGATTTTTTAAATGTCATATTTCCAAATATGGCACTCCATTCTTTGTCTATACATATCGCTTTTATAAGACTATTCGTATCAATATCTTCTATCAGGTCGGTATCAAAAATAATTAAATAATCAAAATCATTACCAAATCTTTGAATACTAGATTTTAGACACCTATCTCTGCAATTAGCAAGAAATTCTATTCTATTATCTATCGTTATATTCTGCGAATCTGGATCAAATAAGCCATCAATATTTGGATTATTATCTATCCACTCTTTTAAAATAATTTCTGTTCTATCAATATTATTATTTGTAAGAAAAAATAATTTAGTATTATCAAAATGACTTGATAGACTGTCAAAGAATTTTTTGATATAATCTATATGTGTTGAGCAGTTTTTAATCAAGCATGATATTAGAACTTTTTTATTTTTTAAATCTATATTTTGATATCTTGGCTGTTCGCCATCTATAATTGATATAGAATTAATAAATTGATTTATATAATGATATAATAGTTTATCTTTTATAAGATTAATATCATCTAATTCCGTATATTGATCAACTATTGGTAGATAATTTTTATTTAAATGATTAACAATAAAATCTATCAGATCTTGTTTATTTAGATTCATATCTAGACAGTATCCAGTTATACGTTGCTTTTACTCCATCAATAAGTTTATTTGATGGTTTCCAATTTAATTTTTCAGATATTAGCCTATTATCGGAATTTCTGCCGTTGACACCAACAGGCCCATCAATATTTTTGATAGTTAAATTTTTACCAGAAATATTAATAATCATTTTTGTAAAATCATTAATGCTAATCATTTCTTCTGAACCAATATTAATTGGCTCATGAATATCTGATCTCATCAGTTTAAGCGTACCTTCTATACATTCATCAATATATAGGAAAGATCTAGTTTGATTACCAGTCCCCCAAATCTCAATACTATCGCCATCTTTCGCATTAATGACTTTACGACAAATTGCCGCTGGTGCTTTTTCTCGACCACCTTCATAAGTACCCTCTGGTCCAAATATATTATGGTATCGAGCAATTTTAATATTAAGATTATAATTTCTATAAAATGATAGAAACATTCTTTCACTAAATAATTTTTCCCAGCCATATTCACTATCTGGATTAGCAGGATAAGCACTATCTTCGCTACATTTAGGATTTAATGGATCGTTTTGATTATGTGATGGATAAATACAAGCGCTACTACTATAGAATATATTTTTAATACCATATAGAGTAGCATATTCTGCTATATTTAAATTTATAGTGGCAGAGTTGTGCATAACCACGGCGTCATTTTCGCCAGTAAAAAGATAACCAGCACCACCCATATCTGCCGCTAACTGATAAACCTCATCAAAACTATCCTCTTTATTTTTAGAGATTTTTTGTTTGGGAGACAGCATGATATTATATACTAATCTGGGATCTCTAAGATCACCTACAATATAGTTGTCAGCAGTAGATCTGGAGAACTTTGGATGCTTTAAATCTACAGCCCTGACCCAAAATCCTTCATCTTTTAACTTTTTAACAAGATGTGACCCTATGAATCCGCCACCACCTAATACTAGCGCTGTTTTTTGCATATTTTATCCTAATTATTTATATATATCAGTTATATAAGACCATAAATCCCGTTGTCCACTAATAACTTTACCAGTTTTCATTTTTTCTTGAGCGTCCATATAGCCTAAAAATAAAGCAAGAATTATGAGCACACCAATTATTATAGATTCCATTTTATTTATTATTAAATTGATAGATAAAAACAGGCATATCTGACCAAATATCCTCTATTAGATCAGAGATAAAATTCCAATTACCACCCGCTATACCTGAACCAAATTTTGGGGCATGAATTTCTATATTATGAATATCGTCTTTGGCTTGTGATTTAAGATCTAGTATATATTTTTTAACTTTATACATACTACTTACTAGACCGCCGTAATGTAAAGCTCTTTGTTTACTATTGGATGGAAATCCATCTTGACAAATCATATTACAAGCTATTATTTTTGAGCGTAATGGTAATGATAAATTAATATCTATAAACTGACAATATCCAAAATTATTTTTTAAAAAGTTTTTACCAAGCAAATGATAATTTTCTTTAACTTCTGGAAATTTATCGCCAATACACTTAGCAAAACCTCCGCCAAAAATATCTAAATTATTACAAACATGCGGGATTAGTATGGTTGTTCTATTAGAACACGATCTGACTCTATCTAAACAACTACCAAATATCTCAGAGTTGGATACTAAAGAATAATGATACTTATTTTTGTTTAAAAGTTTTCTCATAATGAGCCTCTATTATATTATAGCAGAGGTGGTGGTCATGGTCAAACTTTGATTTTTGACCATTTTTTAAGAGGACACTCTTGATCAGCCCACGCTAACTTATTAAGAAATATTTTTTTATTATTTATGTTACATCCACAGACTCCACACTGAGCCTGACTAATATCAAATTTATCGCATGACAAACAGATATTATATCTTTCTAGTATTTGTTTTTTGCTACATTTGGGTAGTCCAGCATAGATATGAAACCATAGAGATTTTAAAAATATCTTAATTCGTAACCAATTCATAATTATTATCCTCTTTTAGTGGTGTAAAATTATTATTTTTATCTATAGTATATAATGCAACAATTTCAACTTCTGTTGATTCATCAATCCATTGAGAAGAACCATTTTTTAAATTAATACAATTTCTTTGATCTCGTCGGTTGCGATCTTGTGTTAGTAAGAATATATTTTCATTTAATGAAAATGTACTACCAAATAGTAATTTTGAAATAGTCATAATTATCCTTTAGTTATTGGGTATCTACGAATCAAACAATGCTTAGTCATTTCTCGTGGATTTGATGGAAATTTTTGAGTATCAATGATGGGATGAATTGCGTTTCGTGGAAGTGATGAGAAAAGTAAATGTCCAAAAGTTACTTGAGTCAATTTATTTGTATTAAAATTTATAATATAATTATCTATTAAATGCCAATATGGCCAATCTATTGGACAATAAATTATATCACCCATATAGAATAAAGTATTACCTAATGTTGGTAATGTTAATGTATTCCAATCTTTGATAATATTTTTTATTGGAGTAAATATGGAGCAGTCGAAGTCTATGTATAGGCCACCAAATTTTCTCAACGAAGATAGTCTCAATAAATCACTCTTCATCTGGTATGAAATAGCAAATTTTTTATAGGTTTCTCTCCATGATGGATGTAAGATACTATCATCTAGCCATAATTTTACTTTACAATCTGGATCTATTTTATTAATATCATCTATATTTTTTTGATTGTGCTGACTACCTAACCACACAAGATGTAAATTTATTCTACTTTCCATAAAGACACTGTGGGCGTTGTTCCGTTAGAGCACTCAAATACCGCATTAAAACTATGACCACAAGGACCACCTGTTAAAATCGTATTACCATATAAAAAATATCTTGTATCTGAATTACATGTTGATAAACCAACCTCTGCATAATTATCTGTTGAACTTAAATTAAAAGCTTCATAAAATCCCTGATCATCTTTAAAATTAGGACAATATAAAACTAATGTCATGTAAGTAATATTACCATTAGAAATGGTAGCAAATAGATAGTAGAATGATGCTACGCTCAAAAATTCTGGATAAGGACATGATGTGTCGGTAAAATCATATTGAATGGTTCCTGTACCATTAATACCGAATATTCCCTGAAGAAGACTTCCAGATAAAATAGTTGGATTATTCTGCCCACCAGTACCAAACTTACCACAGCAATATTCACAACAGCAACACTCTAAGAGTTTACCATCTCTAGATGTTAATCCACCTTTAGCGTTATCAAAATAAAGTGGAGTCATTATTTATAATCTTCCCAATTCTCCCAGTCTTCATTCTCATCAAGCATTTGCTTTTTTTGCTTAAATTCTTTGCTTGCTTTTTTCTGATACGAGAATTCATCATCATAAAAATCTTTATTATGACTTTTATTTTTGATATGGTTTCTTTTGCTGCTTTTTTTGTTTTCGTCGAAATTTTTCATAATTGTGTCAAAGTTCAATTAGCCTATATTGTAGTAAATGGTTCGTAGAGTTTGTCAAGGTTCTAAAATTATTTTTTAAAATTTTGAGCATTTGACAACAATCTCTTTTGAGATTATTAGTTATACAGGCCGGGTGATATTATATACTATCCATACATAAACTTATAGGCCGTTAAGTCTTCAATATCATTGAAATTATGCTCATCAAACTCTTCTGTCGGTCTGGTAAAATAGACATCAGCACGACCCCTATTTATTTTTGATATAAATTCTTCTTTAGTTTTGACAAAATAATGATTTAATTGTGCAATATTATCACTACCATTATAATTATATGGACCACGAATAATAGTTTTTTCGGCGCTCATTGAATATAGATTTGTGTGGTGTGGATTTATGAATTTATGTAAATAATTTAAATTAATTATGGTTTTAATATGTCTATTAATATTAATTTGTCTCTTAGTAAATCTTTTTATTAAACTATATTCATTATTATGAATATTTGTTAAATGGTTATCGCCAAATAATACCCAATTAATACCCACAGCTGGATAAGATTTATAGTCACTAATAAATTCTTTAATATTTTTATGTTGTTTTAATACTAAAAATTCATCAATATCAAAAAATGCTGCCCATTGGTATTTATTTCTAAAATGATTTATAAAATGATTATATGCTGATAATTGTCTAATATTTCCATCAAATGGAATTTTAATTACATTAGATTCATTTATCTTACATCTCCAATTGTTTTCATAAATATAAATATTGTCAAAACCAATTTTTTTATGATAATCTATCCATTCTTTGATATAATTATCTTCATTCTTAGCAATACATACTAGAGCTATTTTCATTTACAACACTGGGTAAAGTATACCGTATCCCTCATATGTTTTTTGATGTGCATATTTTTTATTGACTAAAGACTTAGCATTAGTTTTGAATATATTAATATAATCTTGTGCTGTTTTAGGAACAACTAAATTATTTTTTCTACGATAAGATAATAATAATGATGCACAACCTATAGCAAAAGGTGTGGACATACTAGTACCACTCATACTAGCATAATTATTTTTAGGTACACAACTGACTATATCCTTACCAGGACATAGAAAATCTAATTGTTCACCAGTACATGTAAAATTTGTTCTATTAAGATTTCTATCTATTGCACCAATACTTATTGTGTTTTCATTTCCAGCAGGAAATAATAGACTATGTTTTTCTCCACTATTACCGGCAGCACAAAATATTACTACGCTTTTTTGAGTGGCATATTCGATAGCTTTTTTAATATCTGGTGGTTCATTTTCACATCCAAGTGACATTCCAATGAAATCACACCCATAATCTACAGCCCAAACTATACCTTTTGCTATATCATAATTATTTCCACTACCATCATCATGCAGAGCTTTTATTGGTATAATTTTTGTTTTTGGTGCAACACCAACCATACCTTTTGAATTATTTTCAGCAGCAATTGTTCCGCTAACATGGGTGCCATGACCATTACCATCTATTGGGTCTTTTTTATTATTTACTAAGTTAATTCCTTGTAATAAATTATTTTTTAAATCATCATGATTAATATCACATCCAGTATCTATTATTGCTACTCTAACACCATCTCCTGTAGAAGATTTCCATAATTGTTGTATATTGAATTTACTAATTTCCCATCCATAAAATTGTTCTGTATTTTTATTTAAACCATATAAATCTTCTCTAATGAATGGTAATAATGCACAATCATTTTTCATTTAATTCCTCCTTAACTGTTTTATTAATCCAATCTATAAATTGGCTAACTCTTGTGTGTCCACTCTCTGTTTGATAAGTTGATTTCAAAGTGATTGCTTTACCCTCAGAAATCACGCAGGAGTTGATACCAGCGAGTTTACCGTCAATAAATAAACCGCCGCCACTGTCACCACTAGCAATTAAAAACTCAAGACTGGTGCGGCCAGAACCTTTGGTAGCAGAACACATTAATAAATGTCGATCAATATAATCTATTTTATTAGATCCGGCCCTTTGTTTACCATCACCAATTTCAGCACCAGTAATAAAATTACCACTGATACCGAATCCAGAGATACAACAAATTTTACCCTTCTCATCAGAGTCTGTATATAAATCAGGATAAAAATCTAGATCAATATCCTTTTCTGTAAAACCTATTGCGATATCATTGTATCCAAATTTATTATCATCAAATCCAGTATGATAAACTACTTTATAGATACAGATTTCTTTTTTATTAATTTGAATTTGACAAGATAGTGTGTCTTTAACAACATGTGCTGCTGTTAAGATAACTCTTGGTCTAATGGCAACACCAGATCCACAATAATTTAGATCATTTTTGGTTTTACCACAGACTTTACCAACATAAGTAAATTTGGTAGCATATTCGAGATATTTAGAGTCTGGTGTATTTGGATCAATTGTACCAGATAATGCTATCGTAGATATGGTAGCAAATAAAATAGATAGTAATATTTTAAGCAAGGTTCACCTCTTTTCTTTAGAGGGTTATTTTTAACCTTACTAAATTACACCAATTATTAGCCCAATCTAAATACTATAGAGTATCTAGTATCCTTAACTGGTGGAACAGAATGTTTCCAGTCGTACCTAATCTCCCCCCTCATTTGTACCAGACTACGGATAGGTAATTTGATTGAAAATGTTTCGTTCTCTTTAGTAAAAACCATTGTGGCATCAGATAATAAACTTAAAATACTAATTACTTCTCCACTAGTTTTAGTATCAATATGGGGCGCTATAGAATTGCCTTTTAAGTATTCATTGATAGAAACAGAGTTTGGTTTTATTTCTAAATAACCACATTCTACTATTTTTTGAGAAATTTTATCTAAGTAGTTTGGTATAATATCAGATACCATATTGGTTTCATATGGTAATGAGGATCCGTATCTCTTAATACTATTTCTTAGTAAGTTACTTTTTGTGGTTTTTCTAGGTGGTGCTAGATTTGATAATATTACTTTCTCTTCCTCTTCTGATATAAAATCAGTAATTAATTTTAATCCTAGGGCTTCGATATCCATTTGATAAATTCCTTACTATTATTATAGCCAACTTTACGTTTAATCTCCACTCGATTATGGAGAACAATAAAATCTGGTATAGTAGATACTCTATACTCCTTAATAATATCTTTATTCGTATCAAAGTCTATATAACATACAATTTTATCTTTTAAAATATCATCTCCTGTCATTTCACTCTTAAATTTATTGCAATACTTGCACCAGTCTGCCGTAAATACTATTAGAATATCTTTTTTTGATGATTCTGACAGGGCCACAGCATCAACCAGACTATCTAAATATATGGTATCATCGCACAGAGCGTTTAATGGAAATAAGAACACTAGTATTAGATATAAAATTTTCATTTCTTAGCACCTATAACTCTACCTTTAGGAGTGCGACAAGCAAAACCTTCTCTAAGTAGAAATGGCTCAATACTATTCTCAATAGTTTCAATAGCAATACCAGACAACGACGAAATACTTTTCAAGCCTAGTGGATTACCTCTTGCTTTAGTCAAAACTTCTAAATAAAGTCTATCATAAATATCTAAACCATCTTTATCAATACCCTGACTACTAAAAACTTCATCAACTGATAAGATTTTATCCTTATAAAAGGATACATAATTTTTATACCACTGCAATCTAGCATTTAAAATTCGTGGAGTACCTTTACTACGTCTAGCAATTTCAATCAGATCATCTTCTTCTATCATTAGTCCGAGTTTATCAGCGTTCAATCCTGCTAGTTTTGCTAACTCATCCACGGTATAAAAAGACAAATGTTCTTTCATTTGAAAACGATCATAAAATGGTTGACTTAAACAACCACCACTTGTCGTAGCACCAACTAATGTAAATGCTGGAATATCAATAGTCTCTACGGTATTTTCAACAGTGATTGTAATCTTAAAATCTTCCATTACTGGATATAAGAATTCTTCTACAATCTTTGGCAAGCGATGAATCTCATCAATAAATAATACTGATCTTGGAGCAAGACCCATAATATATGGAAGAATATTTTTAATACTGCGAATAGATGCTGCGTTCACAGTGTAGAGATTCACGGTCAGTTCTGTTGCTATAGCACTCGCTATGGTCGTTTTACCAAGGCCAGGAGGCCCATCAATTAAAACATGGGGTAGCACACCACCATTGTTAAGACAGCCATGCACCAGAATACGAAGTCTATCAACAACCGCCGACTGACCAATAATATCATCAAATTTAGATGGACGAATTGACATAGGTTCTCCAATTATTTATTGTTATCTTGATCTACTACCCAAAATATAAAATCGTTTTTTTCACTATCAAAAGCACTATCTATCAAGCCATCATTAACTAATTTAGCAAGTATGTTGCTAACCATTCTGCTATTGAACGATTCTAAAATTTCACTAAGAATCATATCATTAACAAAATAACTTTCCTGTTTGGTTTTTTTACTAACTTTAATCCTAATATGATTTTTTGCAATCACCACACACTCATCATAAGTTAAGATTCTATCCAATTCGTCTTTATCTTTTGGTGCTAATTCAGACAAAGTATGAGTTAGATCATCATCTGCTGTTTCATTAATTTCTCCAAAAGACTTGAATACAAGTTCTCTAGCATGATTGATAAATCCAACCAGATCTTTTATTTGATACCAACTTTTTTCATTCATCGTAATACCTAATTAAGAATATCATATAATCCTCTATAGTAAGATGGCTGACTAATAAAATGAATAGCATGATTCTCTAAATGTTTGATATAACTCATTTGAATTGGATTATAAACAAAATATTTCATCTTCCATACGCCCTCATTAAAATGATTGTTCCCCAAATACAGGGGAGGGTTTAAGCCACCCGCTGTATTGGGGATCAAATCATTCACAGGAAACGAAACACTAACAGGAAGATTGTCTATTTGACTAATTACATCTTTGATCCATTCGCTAAATCCCCAAAAGTTATTTAGATTGCCCACATCAATCTTGAAGTAGTGCTTTTTAATATGCTCTCCTTCAATATCTTCTGGCTCATCGGAATCGTTTGGAAATTTATTCATAATAAAAGATGGCGAGGGAATCGAACCCCCTCACATAGCGTATGAATCTAAAGATACCAGAGGCTATGATCTTAGTCACCAGACTACCATACTTAAAGATCAACTATAGAAACCGTAACCGTCAGTATCCTCGTCCTCATCATCTTCATAGTAAGCAGCGTCTACATCTTCCTCATCATCATTCCAGTTCCAATCATAATCGTTGGAATAATCCTCATCCTCATCCGTATAATCATCCTCAGCAAAATTGGCAGAATAAAGAGGCTTTAGAAGTTCGCCTTGATATTCACCAACTACAAGATATTCGCATGTGCGAAGTTTCTCACAATTACAATCAGTTGGTACACTCACAACATCCTTGGGATTAATCTTAACTATAATAATCTTATCGCCAGCCTCAAGACTACCATAACTAGCAACATAATTTAATGCACCAGCGTGAAGTCCATCAGAACAACCACGACTACGATTATCATCAACCTTTGCCCTGGTCATCTTACAAACATTACCAACGCTATTGTCAAATACTCCACGATACTTATCCTTGTAGTCACTCCTGACTGCCTTATAAGCAAGGAAGTAACCATCCTCAGTGATAGGCAGATGCTCATGCTCAAGGAAATCATAAAGTTCCTTTTGACTCTGCATACTAGGATTCTCCATAAGATTATGAAGAAAGTTAACAAGAGGATAGAACGGTAGACCCTTGCTCATAAACTCAAGAATACGCTTGCTGATACTACCATGAACTTCCTCGCTCTCATACAAAACCTTACCATTCTTGATCTCCACAAGACCATCACTGAAAGTAGAGACAGCCTTTTCAATATCCACAATCTCCAACAGTTCATCTGCTGTTGCTGTTGGCAACGCTTCCAGAATCATCTTATAATTAATATGATCCGGCAAAACCTGATAGGTTCTATTATTAAGAACCAGTGTCAGATTACCATCAACCCACATAAACGGAACGCTCATTGTTTAATCTCCTGTGAAAAATTAAATTACTTAATCAAACTACTCAATTGCTTCTTGAATGACTCCACATCATTCAACTGATTATACCAATCGCCACTTTTGCCACCATAATAACCACGACGATCATCAATCTGCAAAAGAGGATTAGTATCCTTCTTTAGTTCTCTCAGATTGCCTGTTACTTGGGTGCTACCAACAATATACTTCAACATCGGGTTGCTGTCAACTGCTTCTTTAAGAGTTTTTCTAAGATTGTCAATTGAAGGCAGACTAATACTATTGCTAGTTGATGTTTTAATATATTTTGTATATTTATTATCAACACCGTACAAATTGGTCAACATTTGAACCAGACTATTATATAGTACATTAGTCTCTCTGACCAACTGACTATTAACACCATTGATGCCAAGATCATTTAGCAGTTTACTCATATGACCAAAATAATCGTTAGCCTTAAATCGTTCAATATCAAAAGTTGATCTATGAACAGTATCACTAAAGAACTCCATAATCATGCAGTGGTCGATAGCCTTAACCAGCGTAGCATTATTAATTTGACTACCATAATCAAGACCAAAGATATTTAGAATATGGAAAAGAATCTGACGATCAACATAACCATGATGAAAATATTTATATTGATTAGGCTGATCGTCTTTACCATATTCTTTCCGACAATATTCAACAAGACCATTAAATTGTGATACAGTATCAAACTTCTTGGTCTTAATTTTCTTTAGACGATCCACCATGAAATCATTAAACGGTACAAGATTATAGCCTTCCTTGGTTAATTTTTCCACAAAGTTATGCTTAATTGCATAGATATTTGTATTACCAATAAGTTGCTTTGCATTATCATCTGAAAGGTAGTAAAATATTGCACTAACTTCTGGAATATCTTGATTCTGCACGGTCTTATATCTAAGAATTGGCACATAAACAATAGAATCTTCCTCAAGCATATCATCAAGACGAGATTCACTCATCTCTCTCATGTGTGAGGTATCATTATAGCCAATACTAAGAGCAGTAGTATCCTTATGATTTCCAATGATTAGGAAAGCATCCTGACTACTAACACTACCCTGACTACTTCTAGTGCTATTCTTGCGTGGATTATTGTTCTTGATCAAATCCTTATAGTCAGAAACCATGAGGATATTTTCTGATCCAACATCATTAATCAGATCATCAAAACCCTCATCACTCTTGGTGTAGTCCTTAGTATCAATCATCAGATAAGCAAAGCAATCGTTCTGGTTACAATAACGAGTAACAATCTTCTTTGCTGTTTCTTCTGTCTTAATATCACACTGGAAGAAAGCCATCTTGCCATTCTTCTTCTGACTATTCCAATACTGATAGCCTTTACCAGTCAGAGTTTCGTGATGAATCTTATCTGTCTGATAAACTAAACGACGAGAACGATAGCCAGTGCTTCTGTAGTTAAAAACGTACAGACTCTTTCCGGCCTTGATCTTATATTCCAAGTCCTCACCACTGTTGATATTGTGGGTCTTATTATTAGAGTCTGTCCATGTTGCACCCACTCCCCAACCACCAGCAAGATCATTCATTGTATAATATGTAGCAATTGCTTCTACCTTAGTTTTAGCAGCAGCAATCTTCTTGCTGAACATTTCCTTCATTTCGAGGAAAATATCCTGAGTCTTATCACGCAGAGTTTTAACTACTGCTTTGGTATACTGCAATCCTTCACGGCTAACATCCATCTCCAAATCACCAATACCAAAGTCAAGTTCAAGATAAAGACCCTGACCAATGATTTCTCCCACAAAAGCCTTCCATGAAGCAATATCTGCCTTATTGAAAGCACGATTCCACTTGGCAATATGATCTGGAGTTTCTTGCTTATCTTCACCAATAAGATGAGAGGTAACTACCGGATAAGCAATATTACCCATGATAGCAACAACACCACTATCAATACGATGATATTGGGTGGGAAACAGATTGTTATTAACTCTGCAAACTCTCCAGCCATCACCGTCAATCACAATATTACGATTGCTATATTCCTTGGAGAAATCTGTACCAATTCCACCAGAAATAATAGGCTTATTCTTAAAGTAGTGGAAAATACGAATAGCCTTCTGACTAAACTCATGAAAATCGTGTTGCTTAACAGCAAAACTAATTTCCAGACCATTAGGTTCATCAGTATCAATAGTATGGAGCAAATTAAGGGTTGGCACACCACTATCATCCATAGCAGCAATATAAGTATACTGCTTACCATTATAATAAGAGGTTGTGGTAAAACTCTTGGTATAAGCAAACGGACTCTTAGACCCTAGACCAAGACAGCCCACAAAATCATTACTATCATTCTTATTGCTTGCACCATAAGTGGTATAAAGATTCTCCATATCGGTCTGACTAAGACCAGTACCAAAATCTCTCACACTAAAATTAGGATCACCAG
>Ga0315901_10001612_pt1 | contig 32453 bp, 34 predicted proteins | sample LakEriMetagenome_10_FD_203761 | JGI IMG/M metagenome (GOLD analysis project Ga0315901, IMG submission 203761) | Freshwater fungal communities from buoy surface, Lake Erie, Ohio, United States - Buoy 2 MA116 | ecosystem: Environmental > Aquatic > Freshwater > Lake | place: USA: Lake Erie, Ohio...
TGAACGCGAGCGGTCTTATTGATCTCTTCATCGCGTGAGAAATCGAAATCTGATGCCCAGCGAATTGGCTGGTATGGAATACGAAGTGCGGTGAAGATTTCATCGTAGAAATTCTCAGAGCCCAACAAGAGTTCATGAAGTCGGCGTAAGAAATCACCAGAGGTAGCACCCTGAATAATTCGGTGATCGTAGGTGCTCGTTAAAGTAATTACCTTGCTAATGGCATTACGGGCAATCGTTTCATCGCTGGCACCAGCAAATTCGGCTGGATAATCCATCGCACCGACGCCAATAATCAGGCCCTGACCTTGAACAAGGCGTGGAACAGAGTGCACGGTGCCGATAGTTCCTGGGTTTGTGAGAGAGACAGTGGTTCCCGCAAAATCTTCGACTGTGAGAGTTCCACCGCGCGCTTTTGCAACAGTTGATTCATATGATGCCCAGAACTGGCCGAAGTCGAGCGCTTCACAGCCCTTAATTGATGGCACTAGTAATTGACGTGATCCATCTGGCTTTGCAAGATCGATAGCAATTCCGAGGTTGATATGTGATGGACGACCGATAGCTGGTTTACCGTCTAACTCAGTAAAGAAGGTATTCATCTCAGGCATCTGGCGGAGCGCCTTGATCATTGCATACGCGATGATGTGGGTGAAAGAAACTTTGCCACCGCGACCGCGCTTTAAATGATTATTAATTACTGTGCGGTTATCAATCATCAACTTCGCAGGAATTGCACGAACTGATGTTGCAGTCGGAACTGTGAGCGAACCTTCCATGCTGGCAACTACGCGACTAGCAACTCCACGCAACGGTTCAACTGTTGCATCCGATGGAGTAGCAAGAACAGGCGCTGGTGCGTGAACAACCTGCGCAGGAGTTGGCTGTGTTGAGACAACGGGAGTTGATACAACTGGTGCTGGTGCAACTGGTGCTGGCGCAACTGGTGCTGGCGCAACTGGTGCAGCCGCAACGGGAGTTGGTTGTGCTGGCGCAGGTGGTGCAACTGGTGCAGCCGAAACTGGTGTCGCTGCAACCTGTGCCGACTTCGGAATTGGTGGAGTTCCAGCCTTAGGCGCTGTGGATCCCGCCACTGGTGTAGTCACTGCCGTTGCTGTTGAGGTACTTGTTGAGTGTGTCTTAAAGTATTCAATCCACTCTGGCGTTACTGAAGATGGATCGCTCTGATAGCGCTCAAACATCTCTTCAACGAGCCAATCATTAGCTCCGAAATCTTGACCTGGTTGCGTAGCCGACACTGGCGCGCTCCTTATAGATAAGTGAAAACGATTTGTCCTATGCCTAAGACTATCGGCTCAAGCCAGCCTCAGAAATCCTTGAAATGGCGAGATAGCGCACACTCCACCTGAATGGCCCGAGTCATACCGAGGCGATCGCCTCAGATCCACCGATCCAAGGAACCTCAGCCCGCCAGGGGGAGAAAATGAAGATGCGAAACCATCGCCTAGTTGGGAGAGTTCGCATATGAGCATTCCTGATTCCGCAGCGTCGCAGCAGCCATCTGCCGCACCTCACGCAATTGTCACAGGTGGAAGCAGAGGGCTCGGCTTTGAAGTGGCTCGCGGATTGGCAGCCCAGGGATGTCACCTGTCGTTGATTGCAAAGGATCCGCAAGGTTTAGAACAAGCTCGCCAAAAGTTAGTTACAGAATTTCCTCAATGCACGGTTTCAACTTTTGCCATAGATTTCGAAGTAACAACACCAGCTGCGCTAGATCGCGCTCGTCAGCAACTCTCTGAAATCAGAAGTTCAACCAATACTCCCTCCGCACTCGTTATTGCACATGCGGTGATGAGCGAGAAAATGTCAAAGACTTTGCGAACAACTGATGCAGAGTGGCGCCGAGTAATGGCGATTAATCTTGATTCAACATTTATGGTTGTGAATGAACTTGTTCCTCCGATGGCAGATGCTCGCAATGGACGAGTTGTCATCTTCTCAGCATGTCTTGGTCGCATGTCCGGTCCCGGAAATGCTGGTGGATTAGCGCCGTATCGCATTAGCAAGGCGGGAGTAAATGCACTGGTACGAAACCTTGCACATGAAACCGGACTGGGCGCACGAGGATTACTCGTTGATGCAATATGTCCGAACCATTCACGAACAGATATGGGTGGACCTGATGCACTTCGCAGCGCTGAAGAAGGTGCCGAGACTGCACTCTGGTTACTTGGGCGCACCTTTGATTCACAGAGCGAGAATGAGATTGAGAAAACTACCGGCGTGCTTTGGGAAGATCACCAGATCGTTCCTTGGTAACTCACAGCCAATCAGTTATCCTCAGCGGCATGACAATCACAGTTGCACGCTTACTTCGCCACATGGCGTGGGCTAACCAAGAGACCATTAAGCACCTTCAGACTTTGCCAGAAGAGAGCCTGAAAGCGTATGCAACTAATCCTGAATGGTTTGTCGCAGAGATTGCACATCACATTGTTGATTCCGCAGATCATTACGTCCTATCGATTACTGGCCAAATAGCCATCACAGGTAAGGACGATCCATGTATCGCAGATATTGAAAAGATTAGCGATCTGGCGCGACTTGCAGAGCAAGCAGCGGTCGTTGACGGCCTTCTAGTAAGTGCAGCCGACCTAGATGATGTGTGGCTAGATCTGGAAAATGACAATGGCAAGTTCCAGAGATTGCGTTCGACTGTTCTTTCTCAGGCTATTCACCATGCAACTGAGCACCGCGCACATATTGCCAGTGCTCTAGAAGCTAAAGGCTTTGAGCCAATTAACCTCGATGATATTTCTCTCTGGGATTATGAGGTTTATGAGACGGCGAATGGACTGAGGGATAAGTAAAAGTTACGCTGCTTTATTCTCTCGCGAGGCAATTGTTAAGACCATGAATAAAGTAGATACGGCCAGAATTCCGATTGGAATCGCCAAGTAGTACACAGCGCCCTCAAATTGATATTTAACAACTCCAAGTGCGATGAGATTGGCAAGAACTGCTGGAGCTTTACCGTAATTCTTGCCATCCTTATATCCACGACCACATTGGATAAGACCTAATCCACCAACAATGCAGAAGAGAACAACCCCGAGCAATGGAAGAATCTCTCGATTTTCGTGGGTAAATCCGAGAACAACCATCCACGCACCTAGCGCTAGCACTACGCCACCTTCAATGAAGAGAAGGGTTGCTGCGATTGATCTTGGAACGCTTTTGTACTCACTCATTGAACCAAAGTACTAAACCTGAACCTAAAAATTCAATATTCGCGAGCCAAATTCAAAAAAAGTTTGGGATATACCGTCGGACCAAGATCAGACAAACAAAAATCAACATGGTCTTACAAGCGTGTGAACTATCTATGTACAACTCGACGTCGCATAGTCCGGTTGAGCGGGCATCACTGCTAATGAGGAATAATTCTTTGCCCTACTCGATTGAGGTTCTTTTTCGCTTTCAAATCCGAGCGTAAATATCTTGAAGCCGCGCCATTTTCGAGATTCACTATTCTAAAACAAACGATCATGCCCTTGATTTGCCCTACTTTTTCTTGCGAGCGCCAGTCCCAGATCTTTCGATCATATTCTTTAACCTAGCTATATTTAGGCGGTTGTAAATTGTGTTAATTGAAACCCCCTCAATCTCCTTGATAATCCAAGCCGATGTATTTCCACCCCAGAGCTGCAACTCCTCATAGAATTGAACTATGTTTATGGTGGAATTAACCAATTGCTTACGATGCAAATTAAGCAGGAACAATTAACTGAACTCAGAAAGAAAAATCAACAAAACTGACCCCCCCAGGGTTGAGCCCTACTCATTTAAGAGGGAAGTCAGATTTTATGCACAGATAAGACCTTAGGTTCTAGGCAGTGGCTCAAGTAGCCTAGGAACATGAAAAGAAGGTTCCGTATCCACGGTGACAACGTAGTTGAGTGCGAGCGCACCCTGCGACTTCTTGAGGCTGGCTTGAATTTAAAGTCTGAACTTGTCTCTGGATCATCGCTAGCTCATCCTGAATTCAGATTTAAACATCCTTCAGCAGGTGAATTGGTGTTTGAGCTTTTGCCAGGTCACGGAAGATGGGGTGTTGATCTCGCTCAAGAGCTGTTGAGACGAGGTGCGAGGATTAGAGAAAATGCGGATTCTTTAATTACTGAAATTAAAGGTACAGATGAAGAAATAATCTTTGGAATTGAGTATTGCGGAGCGTTACCAGCAGGAAACCAAGCATGGCAAAGACATGGCCGTGCATACAGCTTCGCCCAGAGTAAGACCCCCTACTTAATTTTTAACGAGGTTGGGGGGACTGAACTCGATGCAGAACGAGGTGTTAAAGCGAGTCGATACCCAAATCCGACTGCACCTTTTGCGTTACTGCTTCTAAGTAAAGACTTGGGATCGGTAGTGCTCCCAATTTATGAATCCGCCGTATCTGCTCCACCTGAAGTTAAGAAAACCTTCCAGAGTGCCTTTGGAATCGATGATGCAACAAGCCTGATTGCAGCTCTTGTTTTAGGTGAAAGCACGAAGGCACAAGTATCTGAATTAGAAAGCAAAACCCTGAATATGGTGGAGTTACTTACTAAATCCAGGGTTAGAAAAGATTCAATAGTGGAAACAGAATGGGCAAAGGCGCTGGCCTCTAAAGATCGATTTACCTTTTTAAAAACTAAGAGTGGCAAATATTCTCGAAAGACAACCGATAAGGTTCAAGCGAGCAAAACTGCCTCGAAGTTTCTAGATTTAGTTCTAAAGGCAGGTGCACTCGATTTCTATTCTGGATCATTACCGTTTACATGGATACCAAAAGAGCAAAAAACTAAATTTCTTGAAAGCTTAACTGCACTTTACAAAAACGATGTTCAAACTAAGAGCTTTGATCCAAGCAAGGATCTTGTAATTGTTTTTGTGACTGGATTCAAACCTAGAGGTGATGACTCTCGGCCAGACAGAGGTCTAACTCCTTTAGGGCGCATGCTTGCTGGCCCAAATGCTGAATTGCTCACTTTCCTATGGGGGCCAGCCAAGGAAGCCATGCTTAAACGCCTTAAGGCTGACCATGACACTGCAGCAAGCCTTAATGGCTTAATCGAAGCCGTTGTAACAACTAGCGATTTTGTTCTAGTAGACAGTGTGAACCATTCGCCATTCCTAATTGACACACGAAACCCAGCCCCCGTTGCGAGATTGAAGAAAGCTTCCAGAAGTGAATTATTCGTAGTTAGTGAGCACGATGTTGATTCCGTAATTCATTTCCTAGTTACTCAACCTAGTCGTCCTGAATACTTTGAAGGCCTTTGTAATCCACCAGGAGGCGATTGGAGCGGAATCTCACTGCAAGATAAGGATTTAGAGGAAATTCGGTGGACATCTTTGCCCAGAGTGAGCAGCTCCGCAGCCAAACGGCCAGATCATGTGATTCAGTTTCACCTGAAGAATTCAAACTATGTTTTAGCTGTGGAATCTAAGCTCGATGCTGGGGATATGGACCTGAAAGTCGGCCCTAATCTAATTCGCTATGTTGATGAGCTGACAAAGGTTCACCCTAACGCTCGTCGTAAGAATTTTAAGGCGGATTGGCAAGTCACAAGTTCTGAGACTGTCAAACTTCCAGCCTTTAAAACATACAGCGCTGCGGCCTTCAGGATCAACAATTCTGTTCAATTAAAGACTGTACAAGAGCGCTCGCAGGCAGACTTAGTTATTGGTATTGAGTTCAGTGTGGATTTATCAGAAGTTACTGTTTACCTAAAAGCGGATCAGAAACATAAGTTTTTAGTTGATGACTTCAAAAGTCTAATTGCAAGTTCATCATTTAATCTTAAAGTTAAGGAATAGCGATTCGGTAACGTTATCTAATCTGCTATTTAGCAACCTAGGGAAAGCCGAGCTTTCACCATCCAATAGATACGCATCCTTCGATAATTCCTTTGGAGCAGAAAGCGCTTTAGAGTAGTCACGATCTCCAGACTTTCCATCCAGCGAAAGAATCCATTTTACTTTGCGCTTGTTCAAGTCATCGAGGATCTGCCATAAACGTTCGAAATCGAACTGTTCATTCTTGTAACGGCCTTTATTTCCCATGTATGGCGGATCCATATAAACGATGTCACCAAGTTTTGCCTTCTTTAGCAAATTCTCATAATCAGTCGCAGCGAATTTAGTTTTCGAAACTATCTTTGACCATTCAAGCAATATAGATCTTAAAGTCTCAGGATAAATTCCAGGGCGTGTATGGTGAAGCGAGTTATTGAAATCCCCATAGGTATTGAATCTAATCAAGCCATTTACGCAGGTTCTGGACAGAAAAAGTAAATCTTCAGGGTTTCGCTTCTTATTAAATCGATCACGCACTTTGTAGTAATAGGTATGGCCTTCTCTTTGAAGTCCATTCCAGCTCTTTTCATAAGAGTTTGCTAGAAAAGAAGGATCTGATTTAATTAAGTCCCAAATCCCAATAAGTTCTGGAATTTGATCTCCAGCATATCCAGGACGATTGCCAAGTGCGCCGAGAATAGAGCCACCACCAAGGAACGGTTCAAAGTAAGTGCCAGTCTTTGGAATAAAGGAGGTGATGAATTCTGCTGACTTGCGCTTACTGCCAGACCACTTGATAACAGGTTGGAGCATTATTTAATTTCTCCAAAAGGTAGCTCGCTAGCTTCCCGATCTAGTTCTCCCTGAAGTCTCCTCTGCGCTAACTCGTAGTACTCAGGATTCATTTCAAAGCCCACACCCTTAAGACCATTTCTTAATGCAACAACCAGATCTGTTCCAGATCCAGCGAAGGGGGATAAGACCGTACCTTTCTTCGGAGCGGATATATCAAGCATCCTTTGAATAAGGCGCTCAGGTTTTTGCGTAGGGTGCGAGCCAAAAGACAGCTCATATTTGGTCTTGTTATTAGGAATATCCCAAACTGTTCGCATCTGCTTATCTGCGTTCTTAAAAGAATCTTCTCCATAATCTTTAGCTTTAATAAAGTCATAGTTAAAGTTGTATTTTCTATTCTTTTCGCCGCCTGTGTGTGCCCAAATGATTCCTTCGTGGCTTGCAGTCAATCTAGTTGCCCTCAAATTTGGCATAGCATTTCTCTTGAACCAAATAACTTCGTTGATGATTTCAATTTTCAAAGACTGGCAAACGACATTAACAAAGCCGAGGTTGTGATAACTACCGTGGATCCATATTGAGCCTTCTGGCTTTACAACTCTCTTTAATTCAGAAACCCACTCTGCGACCGCATCTAATTGCTTCGATGGATCTAGAAGATCCCAGGAATGATCAGCAGCCTTCCAAGCGCCACCGAAGCCCTTTAAACCGTGATCTGAAGGCAACGCAGTAGGAGTTTTACTAGAAGCTCCGTAGGGTGGATCAGCTATAGCAACATCTATTGAGTCTTCTTTCAAGGACTTTAATAAACTTATGGCATCGCCTTGAAATAATTCGATTCCACCGATCTGACAGCTCTCACCTTGGAAATCAGGGAGCAAGCTTTTACTTGGCTTAGGAATCTTCTTATTCACCTGCTTATTCTTTCAAAGAGAACTGACATCTGTGCCCAATTAGCCAGTTGTCACGCAATAACTTATTGGTAAGGCTAATTTGCCCTAGTTTTACCCCAGAATAAGCAGGAATAATTCGTTTCAACTGGCACTAAGACACCTGTAAACTGACCATGCACGAGGAGACGTCGCATAGCCCGGTCGAGTGCGAGTTACTGCTAACGAAGCATCAACATATATCGCTAATGACTATCCAGTTAGTTCATTGTGAAGAACTAGCGGCTCTATCGACGACTTTTACATTAGCGTTTCGGAACCAACAACGGTCGGTATCCTTTCCCTATGGCCCGCGAATATAACCTCGAGATTGCTGAGATTGACGCGACCCTAGTTTCAATTGAAAAGGTTCTGGATCTTCCAAAACTTGAGGCAGAAGCAGTCGAACTCGAAGCCCAAGCGGGCGTCCCCAACCTTTGGGATGATCCAGAGAAGGCACAGGCAGTTACGAGCAAGTTATCTAGAGTGCAATCAACTATTGCACGCCTCAAATCTCTGCGCCGTCGCGTTGAAGATTTACCCGTTCTCTTCGAGTTGGCAGCCGATGAACCAGATGGTTCTGGCCTGCGCGATGCTGAGATCGAATTAGATGCAACCGTTAAAGCGATTAGCGAACTTGAAGTAACCACACTCCTTAATGGCGAATATGACGATCGCGATGCGCTGATCACAATTCGATCCGAGGCTGGTGGAGTCGAGGCCGCGGACTGGGCTGAAATGCTTATGCGTATGTATTTGCGATACTGCGAACGCCACGAACATAAAGTTGATGTTCTGGAAACATCGTATGCCGAAGAGGCCGGAATTAAGTCAACAACGTTTCGCGTGAGTTCACCTTATGCCTATGGAACACTTTCAGTTGAGCAAGGAACTCATCGCTTAGTTCGTATCTCTCCATTTGATTCACAATCACGTAGACACACTTCTTTCGCAGGAGTCGAAGTTGTTCCAGTTGTGGAACAGAGTGATCACATTGAGATTGATGAGAAAGAGATTCGTGTAGATGTGTATCGCTCATCAGGTCCAGGTGGACAGGGTGTAAATACGACGGACTCAGCAGTTCGTCTAACCCATATTCCAACAGGGATTGTTGTCTCTTGTCAGAATGAACGTTCACAGATTCAAAATAAAGCAACAGCAATGGCTGTCTTGCAATCAAAGTTACTTGAACGCCGTCGCCAAGAAGAGCAAGCGAAAATCAACGCTCTTAAAGGTGATAACTCAGGTTCATGGGGAAATCAGATGCGCTCTTATGTGCTTGCGCCTTATCAAATGGTGAAAGACCTTCGAAATAATCATGAAACCGGCAACACATCTGCAGTTCTCAATGGAGAGATTGACGATTTCATCGAAGCTGGCATTCGCTGGCGTCGTTCTCAAACAACGCAATAAATCTCACATCCAATAAATCTCACAGGTACTGCACGCTTAAAACTGGACCCAATTTCTATCTAAAGTCGGGTCGATCCGCGCTCAAATCCCGCATACTTCACCCTTGTTCCATAAACTAGGCACAGTACGGAGACGATGGGGCCTCACAGCCCCGTGATCCAAAGGTCTTGAGTTCTGCATGGAGCTTGAGCGCCAACGGTTCGGGCGCAAGCCCTTCCTATGGAAATGGCATAGAGGAGAAGCAGATGATTCGCTTTGAGAATGTAACAAAGACCTATCCGGGTCAAGAGCGCCCTGCACTCGATTCAGTAAACCTCGAAATTGTAAAAGGGGAGTTCGTCTTCCTTGTCGGTGCTTCTGGTTCTGGTAAGTCAACATTTCTCCGCCTCATTCTCCGCGAGGAGAAGCCATCTGCTGGTGTTATCCATGTTGCAGGAAAAGATCTGGGCAAACTTTCTAACCATAAAATCCCAGAGCTGCGTCGCCAGCTCGGCACGGTATTCCAAGATTTTAGACTTCTCCCAAATAAGACGATCACAGAGAACATTGCATTTGCTCTCCATGTACTTGGGTACTCCAAGAAAGAGATTAACCGAGAAGTACCCGAAGTACTTGAGCTAATTGGCCTTGAAGATAAAGGTGACCGACTTCCAAACCAGCTCTCAGGTGGTGAGCAACAGCGCGTAGCGATCGCACGTGCATATGTCACAAAACCAGCGATTATTATCGCTGATGAGCCAACTGGAAACCTTGATCCTGCTCTCTCAGTTGGAATTATGAAGTTGCTCGATCGGATTAACCGTGAAGGTACAACTGTCTTGATGGCTACACACGATTCTGGAATTGTTGATCAAATGCGTAAGCGCGTGATTGAGCTTGATGGCGGACACGTGATTCGTGATCAGGTTCGCGGCGTTTATGGATATACCGGGTAACGGTTAAGGAAAGAGGAGAGAGATGCGCGCAGGCTTTTTACTGAGTGAAGTTCGAATTGGACTTCGCCGTAACCTTACGATGACATTTGCTGTTGTAGTGACAACAGCGATCTCACTTTCTCTACTCGGCATTGGTCTCCTCTCTAATGCTCAAGTAAGTGCCATGAAAGATTATTGGTATGACAAGATTGAAGTATCCGTATTTCTCTGCGGCCCATTATCTGAATCGCCATCTTGTTCTGGCGGAGTAGTAACAGATGAGCAGCGCACAACAATTAAGGCAGATTTAGATTTACTACCAGTTGTGCAGAGCGTTTATTACGAGAGCCAGGCAGAGGCTTTTTCACGTTTCCAAGAACGCTTTAAAGATTCAGCAATCGCTCAGAATGTGACTGCAAATCAGCTCCCTGAATCATTTCGCGTCAAACTAGAAGATCCAACGCAATTTGCTGTCGTTGTCTCAGCCTTTTCTGGTCGCCCCGGTGTGGATGTAGTGCAAGACCAGCGCTCAATTCTTGAGAAGTTCTTCAAACTGCTAGAGGTGTTACGTAACGGTGCAATCGCAGTCGGATTAGCTTCTGTGTTTACTGCAGCGCTTCTGATTTCAAACACATTGCGTATCGCAGCCTTTAATCGACGTCGTGAAACTGGAGTGATGAAACTCGTAGGTGCTTCATCATTCTCGATTCAGTTACCGTTTCTTCTCGAGGGGATAATCTCGGCGATCATTGGCTGGGGACTTGCAACTGGCTTGCTCGCAGGTCTCAAACAAGTAATTGATACCAATGTTGCTCCGCTGCTCACATTTACTCGATTCTTTGGGTGGAATGAAGTGTGGGTAGCATCCGCTTGGTTATTGCTCACCGGACTTGTCGTTTCGACCCTTGCATCATTAATTACGCTTCGCCGTTACCTCAAGGTCTAAGGGATAAAGGGTTTCGAGTAGCGCAATGGTTAAAGAAGTTGGCAGAAAACTAATAGCGCAGAATAAAAAAGCGCGCCATGATTATTCGATCGAAGATGTGTATGAATGTGGAATTGTCCTCACCGGCACCGAAGTAAAGTCATTGCGCGCTGGTCGGGCTTCACTTATTGATGGTTATGCACATGTGAGTAATGGAGAGCTGTGGCTCAGTGGTGTGCACATCCCTGAGTACACAGAAGGAACATGGAACAACCACACACCACGTCGCGAACGTAAGTTACTCGTTCATCTCCAGGAGCTGCGTAGATTGCATGCGCTCACAAAAGAGGGCGGAATAACTCTGATTCCACTTCAGTTGTATTTTAAAGATGGAAAAGCAAAGATTGAAGTTGCAGTTGCTCGTGGAAAGAAAGCCCACGATAAGCGCGCTGCATTGAAAGAACGCCAAGATTCACGCGAAGTGGAACGAGAAGTCTCGCGCCGCAAGACCGGCAAGGACTTCTAATTTCCTCCCACTAGGTAAATTTCTGCTGCGCTCATCCGCGACGCTCATCTGCAACAAATTCCCACTAGGTAAATTTCTACGGCGATCATCTGTGGAGCCCACAAGCAACTCAGTGCGGTAGAGATGCTCTTCCTCCACGCTTAATCCACGGTGCAGAAAGGGAATTTTCGTGTTGTCGGCGAGGTTCTATACACTTAGAACACAACTACATAGTGGCATTGCATAACAGTCATAATCACAACAGTGACCATGACAATGCTTTCCACACCCATGGGGGTGAACGGTCTCGACTTTGGTTGTTGAGATAGGGGAAGCGGGCCGAGGAAGCCAGGATGATCTCGTAAACCAATAACCTGTGCAAAAAATAATCGTCAGTACAACTGCCGATGATCTCACCCTTGCTGCCTAAGCAAGCTCTGTGATCCGTTAGACCAGACTCGCCTTCGATCTGGGACCTAGCGCCGCTAGAGGGCTCTTCCAGATAACGGCGTTGCGAACGTTATCGGAGAACATTTTCGCAAATGAGTTTGTCGAATACTCGTGTGTAAGAGATTCGGAACTGAGAAAACGATAAACACACTACGCCCGTAGAAGCCCTATTTTAATTCCGAAGGACCCGGGTTCGATTCCCGGCACCTCCACCATGCTTTAAAGATTAATCAGAGTTCTGAAGCACCAGGAGTACCAGGTGTTCCTCTCCGATTGAACTTTCCAATTTGATATTCGAGTTTGATTGCAATCACATTGAGAATCACACCTGAGATAATCATCAGAGATGCGATAAAGCGAATTCCACTAAAGAGCACGAGGAAACCCATCACAGTTCCGACAATCGCCAAGAGCGTGATCAAGGCGCGTCGTGCATACCAGAGAGCCGGAACCTTGAGTGTGGCTTCCCAGATCGGATTAATTGTAAGAATAATTCCGATGGGGCCACTAAACATAACGATAGCCAGAATGATTGAAACTAATAAGGCCAGAGATTCCATATCAGCATATTACTCGTAAATTCTCAGGGCACTATGAAGGAAGATATTCCCACTCTTCAGCAATAGCGGCGAAGAGATACATATCTACCTGGCGACCATCATCGCGCGAAATCTTCTTCCTAAGCAATCCCTCACGCTCATACCCTGCTGAGGTAAGCAACTTGGCAGAGGCAGCATTATCTACATCAACCATCGCTTCAATTCTCTTGAAACCAATCGTGGCAAAGCCGTAATCGGTAAGCATCTGCACTGCCATTGTTGTGATCGATTTTCCGCGCATAGATTCACTCGTCCAGTAACCGATCTCCCCAACGCTGTTTTTCACACTCAGCGAATGAAAGGAGATGGTCCCTGCGAACTGGCGGTCATCACCGTTTCCATATTCAACTACAAAAGGAAGTTCTCGCTGAGTTCGAAGTGATGCATCAACTCGCTGCACATAATCAAGGGCATGAGCCATCGAAAAATCGGAGCTTATTGCGGTGAATCTAGGAATCAGTGGATCTTGGCATCCATCAAAGACGGCTTGGGTGTCATCAAGATGTGGTTTTCTCAGTGTGATGAGTCCACGAGTAAGTGTGGGTACTTCAGTGGGCCACCAAATCATTATTGGTGCTACTAGCCGATAAGTTCTGCGCTGCGCGCCTTGCTTGGATCATGGTTGCAAGAGAGATTTGAATCTAAGTCGGCGCATACATCACAGAGAAGAATTAGTTGGTGACATGAGACAGTGTTGCAATTCCTGAATTGATTGGTTGCCGCTTCACACTTTTCACACTTGCCAATGACCTTTGTGTGGTCTGAGAAATCCATCTTCATTCGTGAATCAAAGATATAGAGAGAGCCTTCCCAGAGACCGTCGTCACCAAAAGCGTTGCCATACTTAACGATCCCACCATCAATTTGGTAGACCTCTTTGAAGCCGTTCTTAACCATCACGGCAGAGAGGATCTCGCAACGGATTCCGCCAGTGCAGTAAGTAACGACTGGCTTATCCTTGATGTGATCGTACTTTCCGCTCTCGATCTCTTGGATAAAGTCACGTGATGTTGTCACATCAGGAATGATCGCATCTTTGAACTTACCAATTTCTGCCTCAAATGCATTACGGCCATCGAAGAAGACAACTTCATCGCCACGTTCTTGAACGAGTTTTTCGAGTTGATCTGGGCGTATGTGCTTACCGCCGCCAACCACACCGTTCTCATCTACCTCAATTGCATCAGGATCACCGAATGCCACAAGTTCAGATTTCACTTTAACGGAGAGTCGCGGGAAATCATTTCCTGTTCCCTCAGACCACTTAAAACCCATCTTCTTGAAACCAGGATAGCTACGAGTCTGGCGCACATACTTTTTAAGGGCTGCCATCTCACCGCCTAGAGTTCCATTGATTCCATGTTTTGAAATGAGAATGCGCCCGGTTAATCCGAGAGTTGTGCAGAGCTGTTTCTGCCAAAGAAGCATCGCATCTGGATCGCTAATCGGCGTGAAGCCGTAATAGAGAATCACCTTGTTGAGCTTTGGCGCGTGCTTGTTCACAGAGCAATTCTAACGCGGTGCGGGAAGGGTTAACTACCCTCAAGAATTGAGCGCACAGGAGTTTGATAGATCTTTCCGAGGGGTGAAGTCCACGTGCAGGAACCATCGGCGCGAGATTCGATCTTCCAACCACCATGAGTTTTCAATTGATGATGACGTCGACAGAGCGCGCCAAGATTATCTAGTGAGGTCGTTCCACCATCCTCCCAACTTTGCGCATGATCTAAATCAGAGAGAGCAGCCGAGCGCCTACACCCTGGGAAACGACAGGTTCTATCTCGCGCAATCAGAAAATCAATGAGACCTTGTGGAGGTTCATATGTCTGCCTTCCATAATCTAAAAGCACGCCAGTCTGTGGATCTGTGATAAATCTTCGCCACTTCCCATCACTTGCAAGTGCGCGAGCAACTGATGCAGGAATTGCACCATATCCCGCTAATTGGCCAGGATTTTCACTTAATCCAAGCAACGTTGGAAGATCTATCGTCACATTAATTGTGATTGGCCGTCTATGGAGCGCAACATCTTCAAGTTTTGACGCTAGTGCGAATCCAGCGATCGCTGTCAAAGCATCGGCACGTTTCATATCAGCGCTACGTGAATCTTTCGCAGTCGTGGGAGCATTTGCAGAAGATAAATCCGCGCGATCGCTACGAACAATAAATGCCTCAATGGCTTTCATCACTGTTTGCGCATCTTCTGCAGGCAAAATTGCGACCACAGTCGACATTCCATCAATATCGTTATAGCAAGAGACACGGCGAGAATCTCGCGCTCTCTCAACAACTTCTTCAAATGTCTCCGGTGCAAACTTTGCGATAGCAGTACGAACCTGCTGCGCAACTTGTGATGGGGTATGAAACTCCGCATATGAAATGGCTCGCTCTTCAATTGAAAAGACTGCAAATTCACTTAATCCATCGCGTATGGCCGAAGCCGTCTCTTTCGCAATTACTGTGGCGTGGGCAGGACTGATCTCGCCCGTTGCAAGGGCTGAACATGTTTGGGGAAGATGATTGACCAAGGTTCGCGCCACATCAATGCGCATCTGCGCCGTTCCTGCAGATAATCGCAAAGCACTCGACACATCTTCGCGTTCAGATTCATCAACACCGCCAAAGGGCCCATCCGCAATCGTTGCTTCAATTCCAGCAACTGCAACAATTGCACGTTGCATGGCGGCTTGTAACCAACTAGTTTGACGTTCTAAAGCCGCTAAGTAATCAACGCGAGCAGCCGGGATAAGTGTGCGCGGATCAATTGCAATTAATCCTGTGAGTGTGGCAATACCAGGGGCGGCAGCGAGAAGCACGGCAACATCGTCTTCCTGAGAAGGAGTGAATGTGGCTGCTTGGTTCATGTGGTGATAGTGCTGGTGAGCGCTGACAAGCAAGTGAGGAAAAGATGAGTTATCCCCAGATTGGGATGGTGAAGATGAGAATCGTGCAAAATCAACTCTACGGAAGTGTTTAGCGATCCCCAGATTCTTGCATATCAGTTGGCGCACCATGCACATCGAGTACAGCAGCGGAATCACCAGCAGAATCACCCTGAAGTTTGTCGGTGCGATGCAATGGTGCCTTTGGCTTGGCATCTTCCTTATAGAGAGCTGGAATAGAGCCAAGTAGACCCTTCTGGAAATCCTCAAATGCCTGCAGTACTTCGCGCTTTGTATTCATAACAAAGGGCCCCATCCACGCAACTGGCTCTTTGATTGGTGCGCCACCCAAGATAAATACTTCAAGATTTGGTGAACGAGACTCTTGTTGCTCTGCAGCTTTGATAACAATTTCATCGCCATCGCCAAATACTGCAAGCTGGCCCATATGAATTGGTTGTGATTGTGCGCCAACAGATCCATGTCCCGCCATTGAATAAACAAGGGCGTTGTAATCGCGTCGCCATGGAAGTCGCAACTCTGCACCTGGTGCCACAGTTGCGTGAATTAAAGTGATCGGTGTCTGAGTAGATCCAGGACCAACATGTCCATCAACTTCACCGGCAATGATTCGAATAAGTGCGCCACCATCACTAGTTGTCAGAAGTGCAACATCTTTCGCGCGCACATCTTGATATGCAGGGGGAGACCACTTCTTTGCTGCTGGAAGATTTACCCACAATTGAAAACCATGGAATAACCCACCACTCATTACTAAACTTTCAGGAGGTGTTTCAATGTGAAGGATTCCGCCACCGGCAGTCATCCACTGTGTGTCGCCATCTGCAATTCGTCCGCCGCCACCATTTGAATCTTGGTGATCGAAAATTCCATCGATAATGTAGGTAACTGTTTCAAAACCACGATGTGGGTGCCACGGAGTTCCCTTTGGTTCACCGGGTGCATATTCAACTTCACCCATTTGATCTAAGTGAATAAACGGATCGAGCTCTGCCAAATCAACGCCAGCAAATGCGCGGCGCACCGGAAATCCTTCACCCTCAAAACCCTGTGGCGCAGTAGTAATGCTCTTTACGCGACGAGGTTGCGCCCCTGCTGTTGTTGAGATGCGGGGAAGTACGGTGACATCGGAAACGGTTACTGCTGGCATTGTGGCTCCTTCGCTATGGTCTGAGAGTAATTGAACTTTCAACTACCAGCAACCTGAAACACCGACGCATGTAAGCGTGTGCAGGCAAACCACCCTCTCAATAACAAAGTCAATGAGAGGTAATAACTAGAGCGCTTTGAGCGCAGAAACTACCTTTGTGAGCGAAGCCTTTGCATCTCCAAAGAGCAACATCGTCTTTGGATCATAGAGAAGTTCATTCTCAATTCCGGCAAATCCTGGACGCATTGAACGCTTAAGGAATATTACATTGGCAGCGTTTGAAACTTCCAAAATTGGCATTCCATAAATAGGACATCCTGGAGAGGTTTGAGCAGCGGGATTAACAACATCGTTTGCACCGATAACAATGGCAACATCTGTCTGACCAAATGTTGGATTCACTTCTTCCATTTCAACTAATTGATCGTAAGGAATATTAGCTTCAGCAAGAAGTACATTCATATGTCCTGGCATGCGACCTGCAACAGGGTGAATGCCGTAGGCGACATCAATTCCCTTTGAAATCATTAAGTCAGCAAGTTCGCGAACTGTGTGTTGCGCTTGTGCAACTGCCAAACCAAATCCAGGAACAATAACTACACGACGTGCATAGTTGAGCAAGATTGCAACATCGTCGGCCGAACCACTGCGAACGGGACGATCTTCAACTGCGCCACTCGTATCTTGTGGCTTAGCGGTAAATGCACCGAAGAGTGTTCCAAAGAGTGAGCGACCCATTGCTTCAGCCATCATGCGCGTCAGGATTGTTCCGGATGCACCAACGAGTGTTCCCGCAATAATGAGAAGTGTTGAGTTAAGAACATAACCACTTGCTGCAACCGTCAAACCGGTAAATGCGTTGAGAAGTGAGATAACAATTGGAACATCTGCGCCACCAACAGGGAGTACGAAGAGAATTCCGAATGCAAGTGAGAGGCCTGCAACAACTAGAAGTGGTGTTGTTCCAAGTTCTATGACAACCCAAGCAGATGAGCCTAAAACAGCGGCCAAAGTGGCTGCGATAACGAAGCGACCGCCAGGAAAGACGACAGGGCGCGTAGTCATAAGTTCCTGCAATTTAAGGAATGTGACAATCGAACCGCTGAAAGAGACGCAGCCGACAACAACGGTAAAGACTGTGAAGATAACTACAGCCGTCGTGGCCTTATCTCCTAGGTTGAGATATTCAACAATTGCTACAAGTGCTGCAGCCCCACCACCGACACCATTAAAGAGTGCAACAAGTTGTGGCATCTGCGTCATTTGAACTCGGCGTGCAGCAGGAACTCCGATGATTGTTCCAACAGCGATCGCTCCGAGAATCCATCCTAAATTCTCTATCTCGCCGTGGAAGAAGACGACAACGGTTGCAATTCCCGCACCAAGTGCGCCAAGAAGATTTCCACGTCGAGCTGTTCGCGGATGTGAAAGACCTTTAAGAGCCAGGATAAAAAGTACGCCGGCAGCAAGACCAATGAGGTCATAGACGAAATCGCTCATTTCTCTGCTCCCTTCTTACCCTTAAACATTTCAAGCATGCGGTCGGTAACGACGAATCCACCGATCATGTTGATAGTTGCCAAGATAATTGCAGCAATTGAGAGAGATAACTCAAGAGTCGTTGATGCGTGTGAGCAGACGATAATTGCTCCGACCAAGATCACGCCATGGATCGCATTTGCACCCGACATCAATGGAGTGTGTAGCGTTGATGAAACTTTGGAGACGACTTCAAATCCAACGAAGATTGAGAGCGTAAAGATTGAAATCACTGCAATGGCTGTGAGTTCCATTCTACTTACCTGCCTTTCGATCGACGCCAGCATGTGTGACTGCAGATCCATCGATAATCTCGTCATCGAAGTTGATATCAAATGCCAACTCACTTCCCTCAACTGAAGGCTTAGTGAGCAGCGTTAAAAGATTTACAACGTTGCGTGAATAGAGGCTTGATGCATGGAATGAGAGCTGGCTAGGTACATCTTTACCACCCCAGATACGTACACCTTTTGCTGTCGTGATGATTTCACCAGGTTTTGATCCTTCAGCATTTCCGCCAGTTTCAGCAGCAAGATCGACAATGACAGTTCCTTCTTGCATTGCATCAATCATCGCTGCTGTCATTAAACGCGGTGCTGTACGACCCGGAACCGCAGCAGTTGTAATGACTACATGTGATTTTGCGATGTATGGAGTCAGGAGCTCGCGCTGTTTTGCCGCACGTTCTTCTGTCATCTCGCGCGCGTAACCACCGGCTCCTTCGAGTGATTCAAGTTCTAACTCGATAAAGGTCGCGCCCATTGATTTCACTTCATCAGCAGAAGATGGACGAACATCGTAGGCACTTACGACAGCGCCAAGTCTGCGAGCGGTTGCAATTGCTTGCAATCCTGCAACGCCAGCACCGAGTACTAAAACTTGAGCAGGAGTAACTGTTCCAGCAGCGGTCATCAACATTGGAAAAAATCGTGGTGAGAGTTCTGCGCCAACAAGGGCTGCGCGATATCCAGCACAGAGGGCTTGTGATGTAAGGGCATCCATTGACTGAGCGCGCGAAATTCTGGGAACAAGTTCTAGTGAAAAGGCGGTAACTCCTGCCTTCACAGCTGCTTCAACGCTCTCGCGCTGGTTAACCATAGAAAGGAATGAAATTGTTATTGCACCCTTTTTTAGCGTTGCAATCTGAGCGGGGGTCAAGGCGGTAACCGAGAGAACAACATCTGCACTCTTGAGAACATCACCACTCACGATCTGAGCACCGGCTGCCTTATATGCATCATCGTTTGCTTGTGCGCCAAGACCGGCACCTGATTCGATCGCGACATCAAGGCCGAGTCGAGTTAACTTATTTATGATGTCGGGAACAAGGGCTACTCGTAATTCGCCATCGCGAATCTCTCTTGGGACGGCTACTAACATGGGGTAAAGAGTACTTAGTTACCCTTAAGTTCTCCACGCGCAGCGTGATAAAGAATCGACTGAATCGTTGTTCTGCGGTGAAATGCTTGACGCCAGATGACCGAACGAGGCCCATCGATCACATCTGCCTCAACTTCTTCACCCCTGTGTGCGGGCAAGCAATGCATGAAGATGGAATCTGGTGCTGCAAGGTTCATCAGCTGAGAGTTGATTGCATACGGTGAGAGAGCCTTGATCTTTGCTGACCGCTCGGACTCTGGATCGCCCATAGACATCCAGACATCTGTATAAAGAACGCTCGCATCGCGCGATGCTGCCTCTGGATCATGAAGCACCTCAACGCGACCGCCTGTCTTTGCTGCAATTGCTTGTGCACGTGCAATCACTTGCGAATCTGGAGACCACGAACCTTCGGGAGTTGCTGCAACAACATGTGCTCCCATTATCGCGCCCATGATTAACCACGAATGAGACATATTGTTTCCATCGCCGAGATAAACAAATTTTCTACCAGTTATGTCACTTCCAAAATTCTCACGAATTGTTAACCAGTCGGCGAGCAATTGAGTTGGATGATCATCATCGGTGAGAGCGTTGATCACTGGAATGGTTGCATGCGCTCCGAGTTCATCAACATCAGATTGAGCAAAGGTGCGAACAATCATCGCAGAGCAATATCCACTGATTATCTTGGCGGTATCTGCAATTGTTTCACCGCGCCCCAGTTGGAGGTCATCTCCGCGAAGAAAGATCGGTGTTGCGCCTAAGTGGGCGACTGCAGTCTCTGAAGCCAAGCGAGTACGAGTCGAGGGTTTGGTCATATAGATTGCAACACTTTTATTTGCTAGCGCATCGCGGGATCTCAGCGGATTAGAAGCAAATTCTGTTGCTGTTGCCAGAAGCATCTCAACATCATCGCGAGATAAATCTTGCGTGCGTAGTAAGTCCTTCATCGCGAAATTGTATCGGCAACCAGTATCCTTGGGTACATGGGTTTATTTTCACGTGGCAATCGAGGGCTTTCTCTCGAAGAAGACACCGACCTTCTTACGCGCCCAGAACTCGAAGATGATGAGGGCGGTCACGATCGATACGCGCATTACATCAAGAAAGAGAAAGTTGTTGAGTCGGCGGTAACGGGCAAGGCTGTCAGAGCCCTATGTGGCAAAAAGTGGGTCCCCACTCGCGATCCTGAGAAGTATCCAATCTGCCCGACATGTAAAGAAATTTACGATTCTCTTCCTCGTAAAAAAGAATCGGAATGAAGCGCAGATACTCGCTGAGAATATTTCTAGCGATCCTCCTTGTTGCTATCCCACTCGCTCATGTGGAGGTCGCACGAGCTGAAAATCCACCGAGAAAAATTCTTACCGGATGGCTTCCTTACTATTCTATGAAAACATATCTACCAGCAGTTCTCGCAAATGCAGATTTGATTAAAGAGATTATGCCCTTCTGGTACACACTGAGATACGACAGTAAAACTAAGAGACCTGTTGTTGTTGATGTATACAAAACTGCCAATCCAAGCGTTCCAATTGCTACACCACTGACAGCGCTGCGAAATGCTGGAATGACAATTATTCCAACAATCACCGATGGCACAGACAAGATGATGCTAGCGAATTTGATATCAAAACCTGTATCAAGAAAACAAGTTGTTGATGCAATTATGGCAACGGTTGCATCTCAAAATTATGATGGAATCGATCTTGATTTTGAAGGTTTCGCATTCATTGACTCACCATCGACCTGGAAAGCCACAGCACCAAATTGGGTTCTCTTTATCAAAGAACTGAGCGCCGCTCTTCGTGCGCAGAACAAACTCTTATCTGTCACCACACCTTATGTATTTAATCCTGCCGAGAAGCAGAAAGGTTATTTCGTTTATGCATGGGCAGATATAGCGCCCTTCATTGATCGCCTTCGAATTATGACCTATGACTACTCAACATCACGTCCAGGTCCGATTGGCCCAATAGCGTGGACAGAAAAAACTGTGAAGTACGCAATTTCGATAATGCCAGCATCAAAGGTTTATTTGGGACTTCCTGGTTATGGAAAAGATTGGGTAACAAAAGTCGAAGGAATATGTCCGGCAAATCTTGCGAAGGTGATTTCACCTTCTGCTAAAGCGGGAACTTTTCTCATGCGTGATGCGGCAAATATTGCTGCAACGTACGGCGCGGTACCTATTTTTGATGAAAAGTTCAGCGAAGTATCGTTTTCATATAAGCGCGAATACACAGGCCAGACAAGCAGCGGGCTTTCAACAACATGTACTGCAAGCAGAACTGCATGGCATCAGAATGCTCAAAGCTTCTCAGAACGTGCAAAACTCGTTGCTAAGCATCAACTCGGAGGCGCAGCGCAGTGGGTGATTGGCCAAGAAGAACCTCTTGCAATGGTGGCTATTCGCGAGGTCGCACGATCAATTGCTCCGGCCCAACTTCAATCAACCCTTGCATCTTCAAAGACAGAAATTTCCTATGGCAATCCAATTACGCTCTCTGGAAAAATCACTTTGAAGGATAACTCTCCTGTTCCATCTCTACCGTTCTCAGTTGAAGGAACATATCCTGATGGTTCGGTGCGGGTTCTCACCACAGGTGTGACCGCAGTTGATGGTGGATATTCTCTTGCGATCCTGATTGGTAAATCTGTTGCTATTCGAGTTGTTACCGAAGCCTCATGGGAGCGTTCTGCATCGGCAACACCACCGATCACAGTGAAAGTCTCACGAAACCTCATCATCGACCCACCTACATCAGTCAGAACGGGAACACCATTTACTATCTCTGGGGTTGTCTTGCCGCGAACGGCGGGTGCAACTCTTACTCTCAGCACAGCATCAGGGAAAGCAATTGGCACTGCCGTCATTACCGATGATCAAGGCGCATTCACATTCGCAATCCCGGCACAAGCACGCGGTATCAACGCCTATCAGATTGGGATTGCTGGTGATGACCAGTGGCCACTTCTGAAGAGCGAAACTTTCTCTATCATTATCAGGTGATGGTTAAGACCGCGACAAACATTGAAGAAGAGATTGCTGCGATTTTTTCGGGCAATACTCCGTGGGTCACCATTGTCTGGGATGACCCTGTAAATCTCATGACCTATGTGACTTATGTTCTGATGGAGTTATTTGGTTATTCGCGTGAGAAGGCGCATGAACTCATGATGAAAGTTCACACAGAAGGTAAAGCAGTAGTTTCAACAGGGACGAGAGAAGAGATGGAGCATGACGTAGCAAGGCTCCACGAATACGGCCTGTGGGCAACGCTTCAACGAGGCGATGAAGGTCTATGAGCATTGAAAAGGGCTTTAAGCGCCATGGTTCACATTCTTATGTGGCTCATTTTGATGAGAGCGAAAAAGAGGTCTTGCTTAATCTGATCGAGCAATTGATTGAGCTGCTCGCAGAACGAGTCGATCACGGACATGAAGATCCACTTGCTGCAATGGTCGGAATCACATCGCACGATTCACTTCCAGATGATGAAGTTCTCCGCCGATTGCTTCCAAATGCTTACGCTGATGAAGTTCAATCAAGTGAGTTCAGGCGATATACCGAATCAACTCTTCGCGGCAAGAAGCAGGCACATGCAATGTCTATGCGAATGCATTTAAAAAGTAGTGATGATGGAATAGTTGATCTTGATCATGACAATGCGAATGCCTGGTTAGGTGCACTTAACGATATTCGCCTAGCACTTGGTGTGAGATTGAAAATAGAACAGAATTCTTCTGAGCAATTAGAGTTGTTGCCACCGGATGATCCAATGCGCGGGGTTTATGCCGTCTACACATGGCTAGGGTGGATGCAAGAGTCTTTACTAGATGCACTCATGGATGAGTAAGGCGGTACTATTCCTTCGTGCTTGAGATTTCACAGAACTTTGTTGATGCAATCATTGCTCAGTCGCGAGCGGAATATCCAGATGAATGCTGCGGCGTCATCCTTGGTCCAACAGGTTCTGACAAGGCAGCACGATTGAAGCCGATGATCAATGCAGCCCATAGCCCTACTTTTTATGAATTTGATTCAAAAGATTTACTCGCTCTTTATCGTGAGATTGATGACAATGATGAAGAGATTGTCGTGATCTACCATTCACACACAGAGACCGAAGCCCGCCCTTCTCGGACAGATATCGCCTATGCCTCAGAACCTCTTGCGCATTACGTTCTCGTTTCTACACGCGAAGAGATTGCACCTGCAATAGAATTTCGGTCTTTCCGCATTATCGATGGCGTCGTGACCGAGGAAGAAGTTTCGATTACCGTATAGAGGATTTCTTCGTCATAATTACCCCATGACAATTGATGTTCGAATCCCAACAATTCTCCGCCCCTACACCAAGGACCAGAAGAGCGTTCAAGCAACTGGTTCTAGTTTGGGCGCACTCATTGCCGATCTCGATCTCAACTATGCAGGTCTCGGTGAAAGACTTCTCGAAGATGGCGCGCTTCGCCGTTTTATCAATATTTATATCAACGATGAAGATGTTCGCTTCCTTGGCGGTTTGGACTCCCCAGTAAAAGATGGTGATTCGGTAACAATTCTGCCTGCAGTTGCTGGCGGTTAAATAGGTGGCTCGTTTTGATTCACTTGCAGATTCTGTAGGGCATACGCCCTTAATTGGTCTTCCGCGTTTATCTCCATCACCAAACGTTCGACTCTGGGCGAAGATGGAAGATCGCAATCCAACTGGATCAATTAAGGATCGCGCCGCACTCTCCATGCTGGATGCAGCAGAAGCCAGTGGTCAACTCAAGCCAGGTTCGACAATTTTGGAACCAACAAGTGGCAATACGGGAATTTCTCTTGCGATGGCTGCAAAGGTTCGTGGATACCACTTGATTTGTGTGATGCCAGAGAACACGAGCCCAGAACGTAGACAGTTATTGGAGATGTGGGGAGCGAAGATAATTTCTTCTCCAGCAGCTGGTGGTTCTAATGAAGCAGTCAGAGTTGCTAAAGAGTTATCTCTAGCAAATCCTGAATGGGTATTTCTCTACCAATATGGAAATCCAGCAAATACTGCTGCTCATTACAATTCAACTGGTCCTGAAATTTTTGCAGACCTACCAACAATCACCCACTTTGTTGCAGGACTTGGAACAACTGGAACGTTGATGGGTGCAGGACGATATCTACGCGAGCAGAACCCTGATATTCAAATCATTGCAGCCGAACCGCGTTATGGTGAATTGGTCTATGGACTTCGAAACATTGATGAAGGTTTTGTTCCTGAACTTTATGATGCATCAGTACTTACACGTCGCTTTTCTGTTGGTGCAGAAGATTCTGTGCGCCGCGTTCGTGACCTTCTCGATATCGAAGGAATATTTGCAGGAATTTCAACTGGTGCGATTGTGCATGCAGCGATCGCAGTTGGTAACGAGGCACTTCGCGATGGCAAGAGCGCCGATATCGCCTTTATAGTCTGCGATGGAGGATGGAAATATCTCTCCACTGGCGTTTATGGATCCAACGTGGAACAAGCGACGGAGGGGTTAGACGGTACTCTTTGGGCATGAGTTCGGCGCCAATAGGTATCTTTGATTCTGGAGTCGGCGGTTTAACCGTCGCTCGCGCAATTCTTGATCAGCTACCCAATGAATCCACAATCTATATCGGCGATACCGCTCGTGGACCGTATGGACCTCGCCCACTTGCAGAGGTACGAGATTTCTCATTAGAAACAATTGATTTTCTTGTAGAACAAGGTGTGAAGGCAGTTGTCATTGCCTGTAACACCGCTAGCGCTGCAATGCTCAGAGATGCACGTGAGCGTTATTCAATTCCGGTGATAGAGGTTATTCAGCCAGCAGTACGTAGAGCAGTCGCGGCCACTCGTTCGGGGCGTGTTGGAGTGATTGGAACAGCAACAACGATTGAATCAAGAGCGTACCTAGATGCATTCGCCGCAGCCCCACATCTTGAAATTACAGACGTTGCATGTCCACGCTTTGTTGAGTTTGTCGAGCGCGGTGAGACATCTGGCACACAGATCACAGAAATCGCTCGAGAGTATCTACAACCGATCACCGATGCAGATGTTGATACTTTGGTTTTGGGATGTACCCATTACCCGCTTTTGACTGGTGTGATCTCTTACGTTGTTGGTAATGGAGTTTCACTAGTGTCTAGCGCTGAAGAGACCGCCAAAGATCTCTATAGGACTCTAGTTGAAAGCGATCAATTACGAAGTGCCAACGCCGGTCCTGCCGAGCATAGATTCTTAGCAACTGGCGATGCCAAGAGTTTTGAAGTCTTAGCACGTCGCTTCCTGGGCCCTGAAGTAACTCAAGTGAAGCACCAAGATCTTTAATTTACCCACCTTCAACGAATGAGGAAAAAATGACACGGATCGATGGACGTACCAACAGTGACCTGCGCGAAATCAAAATCACTCGCGGTTGGCTAGATCATGCTGAAGGATCTGTGCTTGTTGAATTTGGAAAAACTCGAGTTCTTTGTGTCGCATCATTTACTCCAGGCGTACCACGATGGCTCAAGGATTCTGGCAAAGGTTGGGTCACATCGGAGTATTCAATGCTTCCACGTGCAACACATACACGCTCGGATCGTGAGTCTGTTAAAGGAAAGCTTGGCGGGCGTACCCAAGAAATTTCACGACTTATAGGACGCTCACTGCGCGGAATTATCGATGTTTCCCAACTTGGTGAAAATACCATCGTGATTGACTGTGATGTATTGCAAGCCGATGGTGGAACACGAACTGCAGCAATTACTGGAGCATATGTTGCTCTTGCAGATGCAATCACATGGGCGCAGAAGCAGGGTCATATCAAGCCAACAGCAAAGCCACTTGCAGATTCAGTTGCAGCGGTGAGTGTAGGAATCATTGATGGTGTTCCGATGCTAGATCTCTGCTACGAGGAAGATGTGAGAGCAGAGACTGATATGAATGTGGTGTGTAGTGGAGATGGACGTTTTATTGAGGTGCAAGGAACTGCAGAAGGTGCACCATTTGATAGAGCACTTCTTGACTCTTTACTTGACCTTGCAGTTGCAGGTTGTGCCGATCTCACTCGCCTTCAAAAAATCGCTCTAGAAAAGTAAAGTATTTAAGTGAAACAACTTTTACTTGCGACGAGAAATAAGGGCAAGATTGAAGAGTTTCATCGGATTCTTGAAGAGATTGCACCCGGTGAGATTGAACTAGTTGGCCTTGATCGATTTCCAGATACACATGATGTTGAAGAGACAGGGAAAACTTTCCAAGAAAATGCACTCTTAAAGGCGACGCAAATGTGCCAAGCCACTGGTTTACCGGCAATTGCTGATGACAGCGGGCTCTGCGTTGATGCACTGGGCGGTGATCCTGGAATCTTTTCAGCGAGATGGGCTGGTAAGCATGGCGATGATGAGGCGAATCTCAATAAAGTCTTGGATCAGATGAAAGAGGTGAAAGATGGTGACAGATCCGCATATTTCATCTGTGTCGCAGCCCTCGTTCTTCCTGATGGCACTTCCTACTGTGAAGAAGGTCGCTTCTACGGAACCCTTTTGCATCACCCAGTGGGTGAGAACGGTTTTGGCTATGACCCGATTTTTCAGCCCGCTGGGCAAGTGATTTCGAGTGCACAGATGAGTGCAGTGGAGAAAGATGCGATGAGCCATCGCGGAAAAGCTCTCCGCGCAATCGCACCGCATGTAAGAAAAATGGTCGCAGGGCTAGGCTAAACTTAGGCTACCCAACACAAGGAGTTATCGTGGCCGTTAAGAAGAAGCCTGCTGTCAAAAAGACAGCCGCTAAAAAAACTGTTGCTAAGAAATCTGCAGTGAAGAAGACTGTTGCGAAGAAGCGCACAGTCAAAAAGACTGCTGCTAAGAAATCTGTAGTTAAGAAGAGTGCGGTCAAGAAGACTGCGAAGAAGGCCGTTAAGAAATCTGCCGCTAAGAAGCGCTCGGCATCTGCCTCTTCAATTGTTATTCCACCGGTTCCAACTTCAGTGGGTGCAGGTCGCGTAGATGTAAGTTCTACACCTAAGTCTGCAGCGCGTAATACTGCAGCACCAGCACAGACATCAAAGCCTAAGGAAGCGCCAAAGCAGGGTGCATCTGGAAAGGTACTTGTCGCAATAATTGTTGCAATTATATTGCTCGCAGTAATCGTTGTTACTCGACCAGATAGTGACTCTGATGATGCTGCGCCAACACCGGCAGCAACTGCCACAGCTACTCCAACAGAAGAGGCAAGTGAAGAACCAGCAGTAGAGCCAACTGATTCTGCTGTGGTTTCTGCGACAGAAGCTCCAGTGGCTAAAGGTGACTGGAAGGACGCATCACAATCCGCGATGGTCATTTCTTGGAAAGCTTTGCAAGCAACCGAAGGATTGACTGGCTTTAAAGTCGAACTTCGATTCAATAGCAAGGGTGACTGGACATCTGCAGTGGAATTACCTGCAACTGCATTATCTGCAGACTTCGCAAAAGTTTCTGACGACGGATCAACATCTGTCCGAGTAGTTGCGATCTATGCTGACGGTCAAGAAATTATTGGAAACGAATTTGGATTCGGTGTGACTCTCGAATAAATAAGTTTCATCAAAAGACCCGCATCATAAAATGGTGCGGGTTTTTTATTTGAGCGCTTCATCAATTGCGAGAACATATGTACTCACACCGGTGGGCACTAAGTGAACGCCATCTGGAGCGAAGTATTCAGGATGATCTTGAGAGATTGAATTCCAGTCAACTACTTTCACATTAGAAAATTCTTGCGCAACCTCATTTACCAACTGGTTGTTTGAATCTCTATATGGTCGGGGGACGGCAGTGTTTACTACGACTACTCGTGGGCTTGCCTGGGCTAAGGTAAAAATCTCACGCACAGTCTCACGGTTGAGAAGATCGTTATTGCCAAGGTTCATCACAATCGTTGCACCTGCCGCCTTTTCTACATCCTTTCTCATCTCTTCAAGGAGTTCTGGGGCCTGGCGACCAACTCGAGCATTAACAACAATAATTGGCTGAATCTCTGAGAGTGCGCTGCGAATTCCAAGAATGACAGAGTCTCCAGTCAGCCAGATCGCCTGCGATGGATTAATCAACGCAGTCTCTGTTTCAGTGATTGAAGGCCCCGCTGTAAGCGATTCTTCTAGTGCCTGTGCAACACGATTACTTGAAAAGACCGCGTTGGTTGAGAGAATCGATAGTGAAAGCAGAACCACAGATATGGATGAGATCACCAGCACTTTCTGCTTCTTTCGAACTGCAGCAGTTCGATATTTCATACCTTTAAACCAGTATTCAACTGCGCCACTTCTTATAGGAAGCTCAACTAACTTAAGTGAAATATCTGCAAGGGCAAGAACAATGAGAATTCGAACAGCAATAAGAGCCCAATCTTCGCCCACAAGATCAACGCTCGGACGTGAGATCTGAAAAACAACCCAGTGCCAGAGATAAATTGCATAAGATCTTTCACCAATCCAGAGAAGTACTCTGTTCTGCAGGATTGGAGCAAATCTTGAGGCAGGGTGAACAATTGAAGTGATGATTGCAACACCAAATATTGCAGCGAGTGGAAATGCAATTTTATAAGCAGTAGGTGAACTTTCATCAATGAGTAAAAATGTGGCAAGAATTCCAATAAAGCCAAAGACTCCAATAAAGTCAATGAAGTTCTGTGCTCGTGCGCTGACTTCGACTTTAAAGTTCTGAGGGATCCAACTTACGGCAAGGGCAGAGCCTAGGAATAGTCCAACGCTGTGGGTATCTGTCCCAAAGTAAACATGGCTGACATCACTTGAGGCATCGAGTTGGAGTGAGACATAAAAGAGGAGCGATGCTGAAATGAGGGCGATCAAGAGAGCGGCAAATGGAATTACTTTCTTTCCAAAGCGCTTCAGTACTAGTAGCAGGATTACGGGCCAAATCAGATAGAACTGTGATTCAACGGCGAGTGACCAGGTGTGCTGGAGAAGGGGAGGTCTACCAATCGCCTCAAAGTAGTCCTGCTCATTGGCAACTAGCCACCAATTGATAGTTCCAGAGATTGCGAAGGGGACGTCGGTGAGAAATCGCTTTACTGAATCCTGTGCCCAGATAGAGATGTAGAAAGCTGTCACAACAATCATGAAGATCATTGGCGGCAACAAGCGCCTTGCTCGTGCCTTATAAAAACCTCTGAGATCTAATCCACCACTTCGTTCAATTGAATCGAGAAGTAGTCGCGTGATTACGTAACCAGAGATCACAAAAAATAAATCAACACCTAAGAAGCCGCCAGGAATCCATGCGAACCCAAGGTGATAGAAAACTACCGCAGCAACTGCGACTGCTCGCAGTCCATCTATTGCTGGTATGTGTTGGATACCTCTAGTGGTAGCCATCTAAATTACTTACGCTTGGTGGGAGATTTCTTTACACTCTTTTTGGGAGCGCTCTTCTTCTTTGGCGCTTCAAGTGCTGGTTTAGTTCTCTGACTCACAACCTTCTTTGGTACTTGTGGCAGTAGTCCGCCATCAGCGGTGAGATTTTCTGAGACTTTGTTCTGCAAGTCACTCAAACGTGAAAAAGCATTGTCAAGACTTGTGCGACCTTGTGCAATTGCAGTTTCGGCAGCGTGTAGAGATTGTGTTTGAATTCTATGTAGTCGCTCTGCTTCAGAGATTACTTGCGATAACCATTGGCGGTATTCGATAACCTCGTTATGTGCCTCTGAGATAATTCGCTCACCTTCAAGACGTGCAGCGAGGGCGAGAGAAGTCACTTCACGACGCTTTTCTTCAACAATTGCTTGAGCATCTGCAGTTGCTTGCGAAATGATGTCTTGTGCTTCACTTTCAGCGACAGAGATATATTTACGGCCTCGAGCTTCTGCCCCGGAAAGAAGGGCGCGCGCCTTGGTCTCCGCGGATTCAAGAGCCTCGCGCGCAGTCTTGCTCGCCTCACTTACTAGGCGTTCGGAAGATGAAAATGCTTTCTGCTCACGTGCTTGCGCTGATTTAATCATCGTCATGGCAGTTTCAGTTGCCAAGATTTCAAACTCTTCTTTGCTCAGCGATGTGATGTCACGGCGTGAACGCAGATCTGATAACTGAGCTTCTAATTCACGAATACGTTCGACAGAATTCTGTGTCGATGTTTCGGCCTCTTTGAAGCCTACCCAGTTGAGAAATGTGTTCTTTTCATTTGCCATGACCTTAGGTTAGGGCACGGCATGCAATCTCCAAAAGCGTAGAGGGGTGAGGTTATTGCAGGCCACAGTGGCCGCTGGTCAGGCCCGATAGATTGCAAAAGAGACGGCTAGATATTGCGAGATCCAGGCTGCAAGTACCAATACATGGAAGAGCTCGTGGAAGCCAAAGTACTTTGCGTGTGCCCCAGGTTTTTTAAGCGCGTAGAAGATTGCTCCCACTGAATAGAGAAGGCCTCCCACCACGATAGGGATGAGAACCCAGAGCCCACCCTCTTTATAGAGTTGAGGCGTATAGAAAACGGCTACCCAGCCTAAGGCGAGATAGTTGATGACATAGAGCCAACGAGGAGCGCCGACCCAAAAGATGCGCATAGCGACACCGACGAGAGCACCGATCCATACAACGCTTAAACAGATGGTTCGATCGCGCCCTTCAAGGAGTGTCATTGCAAAAGGGGTATATGAGCCTGCAATTAAGAGGTTGATATTGGCGTGATCCCAGCGTCGCCAGAACTTCTTTTTCGCTGGTGACCAAGGCACGCGATGGTAGATCGCCGAGACGCTAAAGAGCGTGATGGCGGTGATGGAATAGAGCGCGACTGAGAATTTAAGTGATTCTTTGCTGAGGATAAATAAGACCAGTGAGGCGATGATTACCGCAGGAGTTGCCCCCAAGTGAAACCAGCCGCGCAGCTTTGGCGGCTGTGTAGCCGGCAGTGGTGTGGTCTCGCTGATCGCCATACTCTCAACAGTAGCGATCTTGAAGGCGATCTGGGTTGACCGTTAATGACCAATTGGAGGCCAATTTGGGGCCAATCAGGGGCCGCAGAGGGGTGAATCGGGTGAGGGTTGAGCGTGAATCACAAAAAAAGTCTAGAAAATGTTGAAAAAAAGGTCTCGATATAGGTGCAAAGTGTGTTGAACAGGTTCACAATCGTACCTATCGCTTATCGGTGAGGTTCCTCGAGGACGGCACCGGTTCCACGATTCCACTGGCCGCCCGGTCGCTGGAGCTCAATAAGAGGCCCCATGGAGGATCTTTTAAATGGTTACAACAGACGTTGTTTTAAACCCAGATCAATGGAACCTTGTCTATAACGTATTCTCGTTTGGACTAGTTTCAATGCTCGCATGTACTGTCTACACACTTGTGTCACAGGCGCGTGTTCTTCCTAAGTACCGCAATGCTCTCGTAATGTCATCGATGGTTACATTCATCGCTGGATACCACTACTGGAGAATTTTCAACTCTTTCTCAGAAGCATCAGAAGGAACAACAGTAGATGTTTCAGGTGACCCAGGATCATTCAACGAGGCTTACCGCTATGTTGACTGGCTATTAACTGTTCCACTACTACTCGTTGAGGTAGTTGCTGTTCTAGCACTCGCTGCAACAGTTTCAAAGTCACTGATCATGCGTCTTGTTCCAGCATCTGCTGCGATGATCGCACTTGGATACCCAGGTGAAGTTGCAACAGAGCAAGGCGACCAGATTCTTTACGGTGTACTTTCAACACTTCCATTCATCTACATTCTCTACGTACTCTTCGTAGAGCTCACCAAATCCCTTGATCGTCAGCCAGAAGGTGTCGTAAAGACTGTAAAGAATCTACGTCTTCTTCTGATTGCAACATGGGGCGTATATCCAATCGCGTACATGTTCAACATTTGGGGCGATGCAGGCCCAGAGTCATTCGTGGCGATTCAGCTCGGTTACACAATCGCAGACGTATTGGCGAAGTGCGTATTCGGTCTTACAATTCTCAAGATCGCACGCATGAAGTCACACGCTGAAGGAATGGCTGCAGATCACTAAGTAACTGCAGTAAGTAGTAAGTAAGGGTGGGCGCGAAAGCGCTCACCCTTACTTTTTCTCACATTTGATTATAAGATCCCGAAATGACAACTCACCGCTCACCAATTTTCGCACTCTCTGATTCATACGTTGAAAAGTCGGCTCGCT
>Ga0315901_10001616_pt1 | contig 32393 bp, 26 predicted proteins | sample LakEriMetagenome_10_FD_203761 | JGI IMG/M metagenome (GOLD analysis project Ga0315901, IMG submission 203761) | Freshwater fungal communities from buoy surface, Lake Erie, Ohio, United States - Buoy 2 MA116 | ecosystem: Environmental > Aquatic > Freshwater > Lake | place: USA: Lake Erie, Ohio...
TAGGCTACAGCTATGATGTAACTGTTTCAAAATTAGGAAACGGAATCACAGGCGGATCACATGAGATTTCAATGGGTTACAACCTAAAATGTAGGAGAAAACCAAGACCTTTCAGAACGATTTCCTGTCCATCATTTTAGTATTGTAACTTTAATTATAAAACTGCGTTTACAAAGTCCTTTTAAACTTGAAGAGTATGAAAATAAAAAATAGTTTTTTTCTGAAAGTTAATCTAGCAATATTGTGTGCGATATTTTTAGTTTCTTGTCAGCCCGAGCGTTCCATGAAAACTGGGTGGCACTTTAATAGCCCTGAGAATTTTGGTAGTGGCTATGAAAAATTTCCCGCCATGGATCAAGAAACTGGACCTGGTCTTACCTTAATTGAAGGAGGAACATTCACTATGGGGCGTAGTGAACGTTTGGATTTTATGCCGAGCAATGATGACAATCCAAGAAAAGTTACAGTTCCATCATTCTATATGGATCAAACTGAAGTTTCTAATTTTGATTATTTGGAGTACTTGTTTTGGCTTGGTCGTGTATATGGGAGTGTTGATCCTGAAAATCCACTAGCATACAATGCCGATGGAACAGCTGAAGGCACTCCTGAGCCTGCTGATCCGCCTGAATTTTTAGACTCAATATTAGGAATTGATGGTGATACTAGTGCATTCAAGAAATTCGCAGTTAATTACACTGAATCGTTTACATCCAACTACCGTGAAGTTTTTAGAAAAGCATTGCCTGATACCTTGTGTTGGAGGAGTCCGTTGGCTTCTATGGAACATTTTGTTAATTATTATCTTCGTCATCCGGCTTATAGGGATTATCCTGTTGTAGGTGTTTCGTGGATTCAGGCGAATGATTATTGTAAATGGAGAACTGATCGAGTGAATGAATATATTTTGGCTCGTGAAGGAATATTGGATTGGGAAATGGGGAATAAAGAACTCAATCCGTTTCAAATGTTTAGTACCGAAGCTTATTTAGGTGGACAATATTTTGGTTTGGAACCACAGCCAAGAGAAAAAAACCGTAGTTATGGCGAAGAGGAAGAAGAGGAAGAAGAGGAAATTGATGATGTTATTGATGATAAGCAATTTACAGTAAAATCTGAACCAGACAATGGTAGAAGACTTAGAAATTATAATCCAAGTGCACGTTCAGTTAATAAAGGAGGAAAAGGGAACTACGGTGCTCGAATTGTAAGGATGGAAGATGGTATTCTTTTACCAAATTATAGGCTTCCAACTGAAGCAGAGTGGGAGTATGCAGCAACCGGATTAATAGGAAACCTACAGGATAACTCTGAAAACATAACAGATAGAAGAACCTATCCTTGGAACGGACATTGGGTTCGAAGAGAGGAAGAACAATTTCAAGGTTCTATTCAAGTTAACTTTATGCGTACGTCAGGTGATTACATGGGGATTGCCGGTAACTTGAATGACGGTGCGGCACCAACAGCTCCTGTTGAGTCATATTGGCCAAATGATTTTGGCTTATTTCACATGGCAGGTAATGTGTCGGAGTGGGTTCAAGATGTTTACCGACCGAATTCCTTAGACGATGTTGATGGGTTTAGCCCTTTTAGAGGAAATGTATATACAACTAAGTTGACGACTACTCTTGGGTTAAATGATGCGATGAAAAACGATAGAATTCGTTACGATGTTCACGGGATGAAAGAGTATGTTTTGGATTTCGAAAGAGTTAGATATCAGCGCATTGCGGCTACAGATGGTTCTGGCACTAAACCAGAGTGGGATCCTACTCAACAAAGAGGTACAGGTAAAAACCCTGAAGATTATGAGGTTTATTTCCCGAATGATGTTTATGTTTTCTCTAAATTTGGTGATGAGGACTCAAAGTATAAGGAGAGAACAGTACCTACTGACACATTCAAGACTTTACCAGCATTAGGTGCTTTAGTTGCCGCTAGCTCGGCAGCGTCAGCATCAGCAGCTGGAGGAGGAGCAACGGGAACAACAGGTACGGGAGCAACGGGAACTGGGACAACGGGAGCTGGAGCAGGCGCGGTCAGTTCAACACCTTCGGTAGACTTGGTGTTTTCTATTAAAGGTTCTCAAGCCGAATTTGAAATTGATAAGAAAACGGGTGTATTAATTGCAAAGAAAGGAATATTAACAAAGCCCGGGATATATAATATTGATATTGAAGCGAAGGAATCTAAGAGTGGTTTTAGTAAGACCTTTACTATCAAGATTGAAGTTACTGATAAAAAGCTTCAATCACCGCTAGGTCAGAACATGCAATCTAGATCTTCTAATCCAGCCGAAGCTAAAAATGGTGCGGCTCCAGATCCACTCTTTGTATCTTCTGGTAATACAATGGATGTATTGAATATTAAAGGTTCTCAATATAAAAAGGAAACAGAGTTCCTTGATTCAGTTAATTACTGGATAGATTCGGCTATATTTTATTCAAATAATTTAAAAACTACTCAAGCCACGCGATTAATAAATAATCGCTTGTGGGGAAGAATTTTTAGTGATGCCTATATTGCGAAAATGTTTCCTAATTATTTGGACGATCCAGCTCTTACTACAATGATTAGTGTTTTAAGAAATGGGCTTACAGAATATGTTATCGAAACTGAAGGTCAAATGCGATACAGACGTGTAACTGAAGAGGAAAACTTAGGAAGACTTAACTACCGAAAAGATGATTATATCGATTATCTGGACGGTGATATTGAATCATCGATTTTCTTTCAGAATAAGGAAAGAAAAGATGCAATTAATTTAGGTAAACGAGATCCTAAACTAGTTATGTATCAAAGCAATCATGAAAGGTACAATTTGGATGGTAGTGCTATCGGAAATGGTGAAAAAGATTTCAGATCTGGTGAACCAACGACCTTAGTTTCAGATCGTTCAAGGGTTTACAAAGGTGGTTCTTGGGAAGACAATGCTTACTGGATTGGTTGTGGTAGAAGACGTTTTCTAGATGAAACACAGTCCACTCGTAATATTGGATTCCGATGTGCGATGGATCGTGTGGGTAGTCCTACCGGAAAAAATTATGGTAAAAAGAAAAAGAGAAAATCATAATTCGTATTTTTAAGGCCTGTTTATCAGGCCTTTTTTTATGGATAGATTTTTTGATCTTTTTTATCAATCAACGGGTGTTTTTACCGATAGTAGGAATGTACTTCAAGGGGGCATGTTTATTGCCTTAAAAGGAGCTTCCTTTGATGGAAATCTTTTTGCCCGTGAATGTATTGAAAATGGGGCGAATTTTGCGATTGTAGATCGCAAGGAGATTGCAGATAACAAATCAATTTTTTACGTTATTGATTGCTTGGTTTTTCTTCAAAAATTGGCTAATTTTCATCGTAATCGCTTTAAAATCCCTATTATTGGAATTACAGGTTCAAATGGAAAAACAACTACCAAAGAGTTAATCTTTGAGGTTCTTAATGCGCATTTCAATACGCATGCTACCAAAGGTAATCTGAACAATCATATAGGAGTTCCTTTAACATTACTACAACTCAACTCTTCTCACGATATAGCAATTGTTGAAATGGGAGCCAACAAACCGCATGATATTGCTGAATTGTGCGATATAGCAGAACCTACTCATGCTTTGATTACGAACATAGGAGCAGCTCACTTAGAGGGATTCGGAAATTTTGAAGGGGTATTGAGAACAAAACTTGAATTATTTGATTCCATAAAAAATAGAGAAGGAGTTTTATTTGTTAATAAGGACGATTTAAATTTAATGGCAAACCTTCCCGAAAATGTTACAGTGAATAATTATTCAATTTCGACGGAGAGTGAACTCAACGGTAAGGTTGTCTCCTTAAACCCTTGTTTAAATTTTAGTTGGAATCAAAATGGTGAACATCACTATTTGGTGAAAACGAATTTGTTTGGAGCTTATAATCTTTCCAATTTTTTAGCAGCCATTAGAATAGGTCTTTATTTTGGTGTTCCAATTCAAAAAATTAATAATTCTCTTGAAAATTACATTCCATCTAATAATCGATCACAAATTACTCGTACTGAAAAAAACATGCTATTAGTTGATTGTTATAATGCAAACCCAACTAGTATGTTTTCCGCTATTTCCAGTTTCTCAAAAACAGAATCTGGGGATAAAATTGCAATTATAGGAGATATGTTAGAACTTGGTGATGAGGCCGAATTGAAGCATAGAGAAATTATTGAATTATTAAATGAGTTACAACTTAAGTATTTTACTGTCGGTCCATTATTTCAAAATATTTCAGAAAACAATGCGGTTTTTAAAGGATCGGTTACATCTGAATTAGTGGATTACTTGAAGAATTATCCTATAGAAGACTGCTTTATTCTTTTAAAAGGATCTCGTGGAATAGCATTAGAAAAATTAATTACCTTATTATGAAAATGGTTGTTACTAAATCCCTCTTATTTATTGTATTTTTTACAATTGTGAGTAATGTTATAGGTCAAAAAATTCAATATACATTGCGAATGCCGAATCCTCAAAGCCATTATTTTGAAGTGGAAATGAGTTTAGAGGGATTTAAGGATAAACAATTAGAAATAAAAATGCCTGTATGGGCTCCCGGTTCGTATTTGGTAAGGGAGTTTTCAAAAAATGTAAATCAAGTGCTCGCCTTTAATAAGGAGGATAAGGCATTGAAAATTTCAAAAAAGACAAAAAACACTTGGATAATAGATAATTCCTCTAAAACTAATTTAATTAAAATAAAATATCAAGTATATGCTTTTGAATTAAGTGTAAGAACTAGTTTTCTTGATTTAACGCATGGATTTGTAAGTGGTTCTGGCGTATTTATGTATTTACAAGGTTATCAAAACCTATCGGGAACACTTGAAATTTTACCGTACAAGGATTTTAAAATTATTTCCACGGCACTTCCAAGGTCCAAAATTAGTATAGCCAAAGATGGTTCAACAAGTTTTGAATTTGAGAATTATGACCAGTTGGTAGATTGCCCCATCGAAATCGGAAATCAGGAAGTTTTTGAATTTTATGCTTCTGGAGTTAAACATACGGTTGCAATGTATGGAGAGGGGAATTATGATGTAGATCAACTGAAAAAGGATATGCCAATGGTAATCGAGGCAGAAACGGCAGTTTTTGGAGAAAATCCAAATAAAGAATATCTATTTATTGTACATAATGTTGTAAATGGACAAGGAGGTCTCGAACATGCGAATTCTACTACATTAAGCGTTAATCGGTGGACATATTCTGGAGCTAATTATATTAATTTTCTGAACCTTGTTGCACATGAATATTTTCATTTGTGGAATGTTAAAAGATTGAGACCAATTGAATTAGGGCCATTTAATTACGACCAGGAAAACTACACAAACCTTCTTTGGGTAATGGAGGGCTTTACTTCTTATTATGATGAATTGATTATGAGAAGAATAGGCCTGGTTAGTCAAGAGGAATTTGTTTCAAAAATTCAAAGTACAGTTAATTATGTTGAGGGTACAGTAGGGTCACGTGTTCAGTCGCTTGCGCACTCCAGTTTTGATGCATGGATAAAAGGTTATCGGCCAAATGAAAATTCAAGTAATACAACTATGACATATTATTCACGAGGTCAAGTTATTGCTGCTGTTTTTGATGTATTAATTGTTGAAAAATATGCTGGAAATAAATGTTTGGATGACTTCATGAGGCATTTGTATAACAAGTACGCAAAACAGTTGAAACGAGGACTAACGGATCAGGAATTTAAAAAAGAAATGGAGGATTTTATAGGAACAGACTTGACCGATTTTTACCGCAAATATATTGAGGGAACTGAAATACCTCCTTATACAGAGTACTTTTCTAAAGTTGGAATTAGCGTAAAATATACCGGTACTAAAAAGCCTTCTTTCGGAGCAACGTTGAAGGAGGATGGCGGAATGGTCATTGTTCGAAATATTCGATCAGATTCTTCGGCTGAAAAAGCAGGTCTAAGCGTAAATGATGAAATTATTGCTTATGATGGAATTAGAGCGGATCAATCTTCCCTAGAATCCTACATTGGTTCACTCAAGGAAGGTGAAGAAATTGATTTAATAATAAGTAGAGATGAACTAATTCAAATTATCAAACTGAAAATATATTCTTATGAAAAACCGCAATTTTCATTTTCAATCAATTTCGAAAGTACACAAAAAGAGCTTTTCGATTATTGGCTGCGTTAGTATTTTAAGTTTAACATTCGCAGTTTCTTGTCAGAAGGCAACTTATGAAAACATTGAAATAACTAAAGGATTCAATAGTTCTACAAGATTCGATGTTTGCGAACCTTCAATAGCAATTAATACAAAAAACACCAATGAAATAGCAGCAGGCTCAATATTGAATAACTATCATTTTTCAACAGATGGCGGTAAAACTTGGAGTTCAAAAGTGCTCAAAAGTACGTACGGTGTTTGGGGTGATCCAGTTGTTACTTTCGATCGCTCAGGAAAGGTTTATTATTTTCATTTGGCAGATTATAAAAAAGCCACATGGATAGATCGCATTGTTTGTCAGGTTGCTCCTAGTATTTCGGATGATTTTTCTGATGGAACATTTCCAAAACCCAATGGTTCAAAAGCTCAGGACAAGCATTGGGTCGCTTTGAATCCGTATAATAATAATTTAGTGTTGACTTGGACTCAATTTGATAAATATGATTCTAATAATTCAAATGACTCGTCAAATATATTTTTTTCTATTTCGAAAAATCAAGGTGTTAATTGGAGTGATCCGATTCGAATAAATAAATTCGCCGGTGATTGTTTAGACGATGATCAGACTGTGGAAGGAGCTGTGCCAACATATGGTCCAAATGGCGAGTTATATGTTGCATGGTCGGGTCCTAAAGGTTTGGTGTTTCAGAAATCAATGGATGAAGGTAAAACATGGTTAAAACAAGAAAAAGTTATTTCAGAACATCCTGGAGGCTGGACATTTGATGTTCCAGGTATTCAGAGATGTAATGGTTTGCCAATTTTGATTTGTGACCAGAGTAATGGAGCAAATAGAGGAACTTTATATCTAAACTGGGCAGATCAAAGAAACGGCAGTAATGATACGGATGTTTGGCTTATGAAATCAACGGATCAGGGAGAAACTTGGTCAAAAGAGGTACGTGTAAATCAGGACCCTCCCGGTAAACATCAGTTTTTCACTTGGATGACCATCGATCAAACAAATGGAAATCTACATTTTGTTTATTTTGATAGAAGGAATTATAAAGATAATTTAACGGATGTAGTTTGGTGTACTTCAAAGGATGGAGGAAAAACCTTTCAAGAGAAATGTATTTCTGAAAAACCATTTTTACCTTCGAAATCTATTTTTATCGGAGATTATTTGAATATAGCAGCTCATGAAGGTAAAGTAAGGCCAATATGGCCTAGAATGGATGAAGGAAAACTATCACTTTGGACAGCTCTAATCAACGAGTAATCAAAAATAAATAGGGTAAAATCTAAATTGATTGCCTTGAATTGAAATTGTCGGGGCTGGAATTTTTAAATAGTTCAATGTTGTTAATACCTTTTTGATTCCTTTATTCTTTATGGGAAGTTTTTTTAAGTCGATATCCAAACTCAGATAAAATTCTTTTTTAGATCTGTAAATAGTACCATCAGTGCCTAAATAACTTGTTTTATCTCCCACAATTCGAGCGTCAATGCCATACCCAAATGAAAAACATAGCCAATTTGGAAACCTCGTTCTTTTTGTCATTGATCCGGGCGAAAAACTCAACCAATAAGTTTGCCCATTATAGTCTTTTAATAAACGCTCTATGTGATTCGAACCAAGAATAGTTGGGCGTAATTTTGCGTATTCTGTAGGGTGATATGAGAATTTAGGTAAAAAAATCTGTTCTTTAAGCCATAATTCCTGACTCATAAAAACAAAAGAACCTAGGAAGTTAAATCCCATATCACCCCAAGAAAAACCATAATTGTTACTGTATCCATCAAAAATTTCTAACGTTGTTTGATATCCTAGGCCGATTGCTGAGCCAATTATTGCAGATTTTTTTTTAGTTATTCCTGTCCATTTAAATAGGTTCGCGTATGTCCTAGATAGTTGATAAGTAGAATAAGCATGTCCATATTTATCGACATTTCCCCAGTTTCCCAAATCATTGAAAAATTGAAATTTAGGATTCATGTTTTCAGAATACCATACATGATAAAGACCTCCGAATGAGCCAATTTCGACGTATGAAATAAGTCCCGATGCAATGAAAATACGTTTCTTGTTCAATTTTTCAGATGGTTGAAAAATTTTTGTTTGTGAAAACAAGATCGAATTCAATAAGATTTCAATACTGAATAGTAGATAAAAAATTGATTTTTTTTTCAAATGGGCTCTTCTAACAGTCAAAAATAACTTAATTTTAGATGTTTATAAAGAATAAAATGAATAAAAATCGGAAAGATTGGAATGACATTAAAAGCAACGATAGCTGGTCGATATTTAAGATCATGTCTGAATTTGTAGAAGGATATGATCGGATGTCTAAAATTGGTCCTTGTATTTCTGTGTTTGGATCGGCTCGAACCAGATCAGATCATAAATATTATCAACTAGCAACAGATGTTTCTAAAAAATTGGCTGAAGCAGGTTATGGAATTATTTCTGGTGGTGGACCAGGCATTATGGAGGCGGCTAATAAGGGAGCACAATTGGGCGGAGGTCGCTCGGTTGGATTAAACATCGATTTGCCATTTGAACAAAATCATAATCCATATATCGATCAAGAACACAATTTGGAGTTCGATTATTTCTTCGTTAGAAAAGTAATTTTTGTTAAATACTCTCAGGGATTTGTTGTTTTGCCAGGAGGTTTTGGAACTTTAGACGAAGCTTTTGAAGCATTAACTTTAATACAAACCAAAAAAATTGCTAAACGTCCAGTAGTTTTTATTGGAAAAGAATATTGGTCAGGTTTACTAATGTGGATTGAAGAAATAATGTTGAATGAAGAGAAAAATATTTCTCCGGATGACATGAATTTATTTCATATTGTTGATACAGCTGACGAGGCAGTCAAATATATTGAGGACTTTTATCGTACTCATATGTTGTCGCCGAATTTCTAATTGCCCATAGTTTTTAATTATCTTTGTGAGTCATGAGTAAGGAATCATTTTTAAGTTCATTTTGGAGTTTTATAAAATCCCGAAGTTTTTTTAAGCATTTTGGTCTTGTTGTATTGTTTTATTTGGTTGTGATTTTTGGCACCTTGTTCATATTAGATTGGTCTACGAATCATGGAGAAAAAATAGAAGTTCCAAATATTGTTGGTAAAAATGCCAATGACGCTAAGCAAATTCTTGAAGAACAAGGATTAAAATATCAGATATTAGATTCTATTTATGACCCTAAAAAACCCAACGGTACTGTCATAGAACAGACTCCTGGACCTACAAAAAAGACTTCTGTTTATGTTAAATCAGGTAGAATTATTGGATTGCGTGTTTCTAAGAAACAAAAACTTGTTGAGGTGCCTAATTTGATTAATAAATCTCAAAGATTTGCATCGAGTATCTTGAAAAATAGAGGATTGAATTTTGTGATTCGATACAAACCGGTAAATGAAGACGCAAGTGGAACTGTGGTAGATCAGCTTTATAACGGTAAAAAAGTTGTTTTTGGAACGATGATTCCTGTAGGCTCAACCATTACAATTTATGTTGGTGAGTTTGTTATTGAAGACCCAGAAAAAATTCCTGATTTGTATGGTATGACTGCGGCAGATGCAATTGCACTATTGAACGAATTAGGATTCAGACATGAATATGGATGTTCTGGTTGTCTGACCAAATCTGATTCATTATCGGCGATTGTGTTCAGTCAAAGTCCTGAATATTCAAGAGGAAAGGAAGTTTCAAAATCATCCCTTGTTACATTTAATGCCTCAATGAATTTGGAGGTTGATGAAGAAAGGATGAATCGATCAAAAGCCAATCAGGACGCCTACTTTGAAGAGCGTGAGAAGCAGAAACAAAAAGAATTAGAGGATGCTAAAAAAGAGGATGATGATAATTAAATTATTTGATTTTGAATAATTTATTTTGAATTAATACGTTGGATAATCATGATGTCACGTCTTCTCATTTTAATATTAGCTGTCGTTGGGCTTTATTCAGATTTTTATTCTCAGGTTCTGGAATTAGGACCAATAACTCAAAATAGACAGATTATTAATAAATCTCTTCAATTAAAGAATGGAAATACAACTTTTGATAGCACTTTTGTGTTTATTTCAGACACCATTGATTTGCCTATTTTTGATGACTTTTCATCGAATAAGTTTCAAACATATCAGGGGGATTTAAACAATCCATCAATTACATTTTCATTGTTTTATTCATTAACAGATCCCATTTCTCTACTTCCTTTAAATAATAATAAGGTTTTTACTAATCAGGTAACATTCAAAAGAGTATTTGATTTGACTGCTAACAACTATCTTGATTCATTATTTGAACCAGAAATCGTAAGAGTAGGTGATCTTACTAATTACCCTCCGCAGTATAGTGAAGTAGGGTTGTATCCGCCTTATTTTGTTTTCGATACAATAAATGATCCTGGAAATGAAATCGATACAATCTGGATAAACAATCCTCCTTTTTTCCAAGATTCTGCTCGTATATTTTTTCAGAATGTTGTTGACCCAAATCTAATATGGCAGGATTCTTATGCTTATCATAACTACCGTTTCGCTAAAGATCCAAGATCCATAGGTGTTGTAACTTTTGATGGTTTAGACGACACTGGGTACCCATATCAAATAGGTACTTCAGTTACTAATTACGCCGATAAGCTTACTTCTAAACCTATCGATTTAGAACCATACAATGCGTCGGATTCAATTTATTTTTCATTTCTCTATCAGCCTGAAGGATTGGGTGATATTCCTGAAGATGGTGATTCATTAATTCTTGAGTTTTATTCCCCTGAAATCCAAAATTGGAATAGAATATGGGGAATAACTGGCGATACCGTTTATCCTTTTCGTGCTGCTCATATCTTGATATCAAATCCAATTTATTTTCAAAAAGGCTTTCAATTTCGATTCAGAAACTATGGCTCTCTGGCTGGAGGGTTAGATCATTTTCATATTGATTACGTTCAATTAAGGACACTTTCTGCTTACGATGACACTTTATTTAAAGATTTTGCCTTTGTTTACCCGTTAAATTCATTGATAAAAACTTATACTTCAGTGCCTTGGGACCACTACAAAGAAAGTTCCGATAACAAGATGACAGATTCATTATTGATTAAATTACATAATGGAAGTCCCAATCCTGAAAATTATCAAAATGGTCAAATATCTGTTTCATATGCAGGGTCAAATGAAGGAAATTTCATTCTTCAAGGTTTTAATTTAGCTGAATCTAATATTAATTATAGCCCAAGAACAACACACAGTTCATACACAGACTGCTCAAATGGTTATGAATTTGACAGAGCAAAAACAGGTAATCAACAAGTTTTCGACATTAAATCAAGTGCTTCGGCGCAATTCCCGAATTTCAATCCAAACGACTCAACAGTTTTTCAACAGAAATTTTATAATTTTTATGCTTATGACGATGGTACGGCAGAAGCGGCTTTCGGACCAACAGGTACTCAGGCAAGACTAGCAATTGAGTACAATTCATATCAGCCAGATTCCTTAATTGGAATTAATATTCATTTCGTGCCCTCTGTGACGGATGTTTCTTCCAATTTATTTTTACTCACTGTTTGGGATGATAATAACGGTAACCCGGGTAATATCTTATATGAGGATGATATTTTTTTTCCAAGAAACCCTGAATATACTGATGGTTTAAATGTTTTCAAAACATATTATTTTAAGGATACCATGAAGGTTGCTGTTGGAACTAAGTTTCACATTGGATGGAGACAACTCGATGCAGTTCGCTTGAATGCAGGTTTAGACCGAAATATAGATAACTCATCAAAAATTCGTTATAGCGTTGATGGTGGTTTTACTTGGTTGGTGTCACCTTTTGAGGGTTCAGCAATGATACAACCTGTTTTTTCGACAGCAATAGATTCAATATTAATGGTTTCTTCCATTCATGAATTACAGGAAGTTAAACTCTATCCCAACCCAACTTCTGATTTATTGTACATATCAGTAAATGGGTATCCTTCAGAATTGGAATTTGAATTATTAAATATTCAAGGTTCACTAATGTTTGCTGGATCAGGGGCGGAGTTGAATCTTATTGACTTACCAAATGGTATGTACTATTTTAGATTCAATAAAGAGTTAATCAAAGTTTATAAAATCATTAAGCAATGATTCAAGAAGACTTTTTGCCAGAACAAGAGCAAGAAGAAGAATTATTTGAGCATTTTAAATTTATTGTTGACAAAGGACAAGAAATTGTTAGAATTGACAAGTATCTTCTTGATCGTATGCCCAATACATCAAGGAATAAAATTCAAATAGCAGCAAGAAATGGTAACGTTGTTGTTAATGGATTAAAGGTCAAACAGAACTATAAAGTAAAACCCAAAGATGAGGTAGCCATTGTTTTACCTTATCCAATGCGGGAAATTGAGCTCATTCCTCAAAATATTCCACTTGATATTGTTTATGAAGACGAAGATGTGATAATCGTTAATAAGCCTGCTGATTTAGTTGTTCATCCTGGTTATGGTAACTATTCTGGAACTTTGGTAAATGCTTTGATTTATCACTTCTCTCGATTAGGCGGCACCAATCAGAAGAATAATATCAGACCTGGATTGGTTCATAGGATTGATAAGCATACGACAGGATTATTGGTAATTGCAAAAAATGACGATTCTTTGACTCATCTTGCACAACAATTTTTTGATCGATCAACAGAGCGCCGATATGTTGCGCTTGTTTGGGGAGATATTGAGGAAGGAGGTACAGTAGATGTTAATATTGGTCGCTCCCCAAAGAATCGTAAAATAATGACTGTTTTTCATGATTCAGCAGAGGGTAAACGGGCAATTACGCATTACAAAGTTTTGCACAGATTTGGTTACGTAACTTTAATTGAGTGTAAATTGGAAACGGGGAGGACACATCAAATCAGAATTCACATGAAGCATTTAGGTCATCCTCTGTTTAATGATTTAGAATATGGGGGTAATTCAATATTAAAAGGAACAACTCATTCTAATTATATAAAATTTATACATAATTGTTTTAACGAAATAAAAGGGCAGGCTTTACACGCTAAAACTTTGGGTTTTATTCATCCGAAAACAAATAAACAAATGCATTTTGAATCTGAATTACCCGAAGGTTTTGAAAATGTACTCAAAAAGTGGAATAAGTTTATTGATGCAAAATAAAAATTTGAAATTTCAATATTTTTTTTATTTTTGTCATTCTATAATTAATTATTTCAGGGTATAATCCAGCTTTATGATAAAATTCAACAATTTTTTATTTGCTTTTACTTTTTTCTTAATTGCAAATATTGTTTTAGCTCAACCAAAGTATGTTAAAGATGCTAATAATGCTTTTCGTGATTTGAAGTATTTTGATGCATCCAACAAATGTTCAGCAGCCTTCATCAAATTAGGCACCAAGGGTGACATAAAGTTTAAAGGAGAGATGGCTTACAAGGCCGCTGAAAGTTTTAGACTGACAGATCGAATTACACAAGCTCGTGAATGGTATGAAAAAGCGATTGAATTGAAGTATTTTGAGGTTGTTCCTGAAATATATTTAAACCATGGTGAGGTCTTAAGAATGTTGGCTGAAAATGAAAAAGCAATCAAAAGTTACCAACAGTATCAGAAGATAAATCCAAAAGATACCCGAACTCAAACTTTAATTGAGATTTGCGATGAAAATGAAAAGGAAAAGTTTAACCTTATTAGAACCAAACATGTGATTACTCATGAGGCAGGCCTGAGTAAAAAAGAAATGGATATGGCTCCTGTTTTTGCTGACAAGGGTAAAACATTGATTATTTTTGGTTCATCTCGCAAAGGAAGTGTAGGTGACAAGCCAGATCCAATTACCGGAGAGTCTTACATGGATTTATGGATGTCAACAAAAGATAAGAAAGATAATTGGTTAGAACCAGTTCCTCTAGATAAAGGATTAAAACTCAATACTGGAAATAGCGAAGGAACCATTTGCTTTGATAAAGAATTTAAGTCAGCTTTTATTACAAGATGTCCGAACGCGAAAAAACAAAATTTGGGTTGTGAGATAATGGTTGCAGAAATGTCTGGATTGAAATACGATAAAGGTGGAGCAAAATGGAAAGATTTAGATACTTTACCTTTAAAATCGAAGTCGAAAGGATTAAATTTGGCAGATTCAGTTTCTGTTGGTCATCCTTGTGTTACGAGTGATGAGAAGTTATTAATATTTGCCTCTGATGCTACAGAAATTAATGGAATAAAATCTTTAGGAGGAAGAGATTTATGGTCTGTTGAACTCGTTTATAACAAAAAAGACAAGATTGCTAAATATGGAATCAAACCAGAAACACTTAAAAATCTTGGACCAAATGTTAACACACCGGCAAACGAATTATTTCCTACTTTAGGTTCTAAGGGAGAATTATTCTTTGCATCAGATGGTCATCCAGGCTTCGGAGGTTTGGATATTTTTGTTATTGCAGCTGATGATAAAGCAGCTAACTCTTGGCCCGGTAAAGCTGAAAATGTTGGTTCACCAATAAATTCTTCGAGTAACGACTATGCGATTTATGATAATAATAGAGCGGAAGGTTATTTTACGTCCGAAAGAAAAGGTCCAAATGGAGAACATTCTCCAGATATTTACAGCTATAAACTTCCTGAAATAATTTTTGACTTAAATGTGATTGTATACGAACGTACTAAAGAGAAGAAAAAGATAGATGGTGCGTTAGTTGTTTTGACTGAAGTTGGTTCATCTGAAATGAAAGAGGAATTGACCACTAATTCTAAAGGTAGAGTAAGTTGGGAGAAAAAAGGAGAAAAAAGAATCATCATTGGTAACAAAACATATAAAATTACAGCATCAAAAGATGGATATGTAAATGACGTGCGAGGAACAACCATTACGACTGTTGGTCTAACAAATTCTAAAAGCTTTGCGATTGAAATTTCACTTTTACCAATGCGTGATATTGAATTGAATGAGGTTCAATATGTGAAAAGTCAGTGGGTGTTTATAAAAGACTCTACTTGTCAATCCATGGACTCAATTGCAGCTGTAAAAAAGGAATTAGATGCATTTCCTAATGTTGTAATTAAAATTATTTCCCATACCGATGCACGTGATACACCAGAAAGGAATCAAACGTTATCTGAAAATAGAGCGCGTGCCTACTATTCTGCTTTGGTTGACATGGGAGTTGATCCGCGAAGAATTATTCCCGAAGGTAGGGGTGAAAAAGAGCCGAGAAAATACAAAGGTCCTGAGACTAATAATGTTGAAGTATTGTTAACGGAGGAATACATTAATCAATTTAAGACTAGTGACCCGAAAAAGTATGAATTACTTCATCAACGAAATAGAAGAACAACAGCAGAGGTAGTACGTCAAGACTTTAATCCTGAAACAGATACTCTACCAATAGAGGAGGCTAAAAAGAAATATAATTACAAAAATTACTTGAAGTATTAATAAAAAATCCCGCTATTTAGCGGGATTTTTTGTATATTCATAATACAAGGTTATTGTATTATGAAAGAAAGCTTACTTCAATTTATTTGGAATCAAAAGAGATTTAATCATTCTAATCTTCGATTATTTGATGAGCGCGAGTTGATTATCAAAAATTACGGCCAGTTCAACATCAATGAAAATGGACCTGATTTTTTTAATGCTCAAATAATAATAGATTCTATAATGTGGGTAGGGAACATTGAAATTCATGTTCGTTCATCCGATTGGATGAAGCACGGTCACCATAAGGATTCAAATTACAACAATGTTATTTTACATGTGGTTTGGGAAAATGATGTAGATATCCAATTATTCGATAAAAACATTCCGGTATTAGAACTAAAGAATTATGTTCACACTTCTGTCCTAGCGAATTATTCTTGTTTTCAAAGGACTATTGGTCAAATCCCATGTGAGAGGTTCATTCAATCCATCGATATTCTGTTTATACAAGAAATGATGGATAGAGCCGTTTTAAAGAGACTTGACAGAAAAAGTTCAAGTTTTCGTCAATTTGATACTTCACAACAACTTTATGTACAGTTAGCCAGAGCAATGGGAGGAAAAACAAATCAAGATTCATTTGAGTTTATTTCTGAAAAATTACCATTTTCACTTGTTTCTGAAATGAAAACTCAACAGCGAACCTTTGCATTTAATACATTGAAAGAGTTGATGGAAAATCAGCGTAATAGCACTGCATTTGAAATTCCAGTTTTCAAAACAAAGGGAATGCGCCCCGCTAGTCAGCACAGTATTCGATTAAAGCAATTTATTCAACTCATCCCATTGGTTAGAGATTTTAACAATCTTGTTGAATTATCCACTAAAGAATTAATTTTTCTATACCGGAAGAAAATGTCTCAATATGATAGTTCTATTTCATTTGAAATTCAAAATTCTATTTTAATCAATGTGTTTGTCCCGTATTTATTTTCTCTTGACGATGAAAGATATGTTGAGAAAGCCATCGAAATTCTTGAAAATTTGCCAAAAGAAAAAAATAATGTGGTTCAGAAAATGATCAATTTTGGATTTTCAGTCAATAATTCGTTCCAATCTCAAGCTGTATTGGAAATTTATACCCAATTTTGTTTAAAGAAATATTGTTTGAAATGTTCAATTGGCGCAAAGATTCTTAACTCATGATTAGTAAGACCATTCAGAAGATATTATTGTATTTTGAATTTCAATCATTTGGAGTATGTAAATGGTGGGGAAGAAAATTAGGTATTGATACGTCCAGAGTGCGTATTGCATTTATATACACTTCTTTTTTCACAATGGGCTCTCCTCTTATTCTTTATTTTGCGATGTATTGGATTCTAGAAAATAAATATTATTTTAAATTTCAACGAAAACGTAAAAAATCTATTTGGGAACTATAAAATTAATTCATGAAACTTTTAATTACTGGAAGTAATGGTTTATTGGGGCAAAAAATTGTGAATCAATGCATTTCTAGGAAAATTCACTTTATAGCCTCTTCAATCGGAGAAAATCGAAATTCGATATGTCCTATTGAGAATTATTGTTCCCTAGATATTCGTGATATGAATTCCATAAAAGAGGTGATTCAAAAACACCAACCTACTCATGTTGTGCATACGGCTGCATTGACCAATGTTGATCAATGCGAACTAAATCCGATTGATTGTAAAGAATTAAATGTTGATGCAACACATAAACTTTGGTTGGTATGTAAAGAGAATGGCATTCATTTTCAATTATTATCAACTGATTTTATCTTTGACGGAATTAAGGGGAATTATTCAGAAACAGACTTACCAAATCCATTGAGTATTTATGCCCAATCAAAAGTCGATGCAGAAAAGCTATTAATTAACGATTTAAATAAAAATTGGTCTATCGTTCGAACGATTATTGTTTATGGTCAAGGTGAAAATTTGTCTAGAACGAATATCATTTGTTGGGCGAAAGAATCGTTGGCAAATCAACAAACAATGTCCATAATAGATGACCAATTTCGCGCTCCGACCTGGGCTGATGATTTGGCTTGGGCGTGCATTCAAATATGTTTTTTAAATAAAACAGGTATTTATCATATTTGCGGACCCGAAACGATGTCTGTTTATGAAATTGTTTGTCGGGTGGCTAAATACTTCAATTTTGATATTGGTTTAATCAAGCGAACTGATAGTTCTACATTAAATCAACCGGCTAAGCGTCCCCCAAAAACAGGCTTTGATTTATCAAAATCAATGAAAGAATTGGGATATAAACCTAAGTCACTTGAACAAACATTGGGACTTTTGAAGTAATATTGTAAATACATTTGAAAACAATTCAATTTTTGTAATGGAACAAGCTCTTTCAAAGAGGAATAATTATTTTGTTTTATTCAGTTTAGCATTGATAATAGGAGTTTTACTCTTCAACGTTTATTCTGATATCCATGAGAATGGAGTAATATTTATTCTACCAGTATTTGTTGTTTGCCTTATTTCTTCAATTCTATTGATTTTCGAAAAAAACTATTCAATATCTGAACTCGGAGTAAAAGGAGAATCAAATGCCATAAATTCTCGAGATGGTTTTTTGCTAAGGTTCCTATCATTTCATACAATTGGTTCATTTTGGATATTATCTTTTTTTAGTTTTCTTGAGGCGATTTTTTCGGCTACCATATTCGGATTTGCATTGAATATCTTTTTTAAATTCATAGAACCTGAATCTTCTATTTTCTTTTTAGGTACTAAATGGTTTATTTCTGTTACGATCATTCTTTGGTTACTTTCTTTATTCTTTCGAGTTATTTCTGGCTCAAACGAAAAATTTAAATGGTTAAAATTTCTGCTAAGCCTATTTTTGGTTTGTTCGTTTGTGGTTTTTAGTGCGGGAGTAATTTACAATCCAAAGTATATTTTTGAATTGGTTGTGTCCATAGATCAAGATAGTCAAATTAAAAATATATTTTACTTGAAGCCAAATACGATTTGGGATGCTTCAGTTTGGTTAAGAAGTGCTGGGAAAACAATGCTAATTTTTTCGATTTTGAGTTTATTTCCGTTATATCTAAAAACAGAATCCAATGGATTACAAGGAAATAAGTCAAAGTATTTTAATTGGGATTACAATTTAGTAACACTATCCTGTACTTTTCTCTGTGTAATTTTTGGTCTTTACATCATGAGTGTAATACAAGGGAACTGGGATTACTTTTCGAGTTATCACGAAGTTTTTGAGAGGCTAGATTTTATATTGATATTCGTAATCCTTGTTTTATTTTTAGGATTGTTTATTTTTCACTTGAATAATCAATTCTATCATGTATATCTCCATGAAGGTATTAGAATGATATCATCCGTAAATTATCTATCCAGATTTTTTACAACGGAGAGGTTGTTTTTTATTCTGATTATTGTATTCGGAAGCTTTTTAGGTTTGTTCTTTTATTTCGTTCAATTTGAAAGTTATCCATTTTGGATTGGGTGCGTTTTATTAGTGCTTTCGCTTGGAAGATATATTATTTTATTAAAAATGCATTTCAATTTTCAATGGAAAAATAAATCTATTCAACTCAAAGAAAACCATACGTTATCTTTTTTTCAATTAATTCTGATAAAATATGTATTTCCATCTTTATTTCTTCCAGTTTTCATTGGTTTGATTCCTGTCTTATACTCTGACTTTTTATTGGACAAAAGTTTAGATATGAGAATTGAATATCTTCAAAATGCCGGGCGTATTTCGTCCTATCATCATCAAAGAGAACCTATTGTTTTCAGAGATCATTATTCGGTTCTAATTGCTATCGATTCCAATAAAATAAAGTTGAATGAAATTGATTCGTTAAGTTTTATTCAGAAGGATTCTATTCGGTTTTACCTCGAAAATAGAAAACTCAAAAAAGATGAACCATTTCGATTTAGAGAACTTCAACTCAGCCATGATATTGATAGCATAAAAAATGTAAGTAGAATCGCATTATTTTTACTTTTGGGCTTTTTTATCTACAATTATCTTTCTTGGGGTAAATCAAGAGGAGACTAGGTAATGATTTAGTTTTTATTATTGTGAATTCAATCGAATCTTATATCTTTACAACTCATAATTTATAAATTTTTGGCAATGTCAAATAGTCCATGGAGAAAAAAACCGATTGCAGCATTTGAAGCTGACATGAAGAAAAGTCAATTGAAAAGGGTTCTTGGAAAATGGAGTCTTACCGCTATAGGTGTTGGTGCTATTATTGGTGGAGGAATTTTTGTTTTAACAGGAACAGGAGCATACTATCACGCGGGACCTGCTTTAGCTCTTTCATTTGTAATAGCAGGTATAGCATGCGTTTTTGCGGCCTTATGCTATTCCGAATTTGCTGCAATATTACCCGTTGAAGGCTCAGCTTATGCTTATGCATACGGTACTATTGGAGAAATCATGGCTTGGATAATTGGATGGGGATTAGTCTTGGAATATGCCATGGGATCAATGACTGTAGCTGTTTCTTGGTCAGGCTATTTCAATAAATTATTAAAAATGTTCGGTATAGAACTCCCTGAATGGTTGACTTCTGATCCTGCCAGTTACTCAGGTTCAGGATTTTCGATGAATCTGCCGGCATTACTTATTGTGTTGTTAGTCATTTCAATTTTGGTAAAAGGAACGAAATCAGCAGCTAAGGCAAATAATTTTATTGTAATACTTAAAGTTTCAGCGGTATTATTTGTAATAATCGCAGGACTTTTCTTTATAAATCTAGCGAATTGGACTCCATTTATTCCTGATGTTAAGAAAATTGTTCATGAAAATGTTACCCATCAGGCGTATGGAATTACCGGTATTATTTCTGGAGCCGCAGCAATTTTCTTCGCGTATGTTGGTTTTGATGCAGTGTCAACTCAAGCAGGAGAGGCGATAAATCCAAAGAAAGATATTCCGTTTGCCATTGTTGCTTCATTATTGATTTGTACTGTATTATACATCCTTGTATCTTTAGTTCTAACTGGAATGATGAACTACCAAGATTTTAACCCTAAAGGGGCTTATCCAGACGCAATCAAGGCGCCGGTTGCTTATGCATTTGATATTGCAGGTCAAAAATGGGCGAGTTACTTAATTACAATTGCAGCTACCGTTGGATTGGTTTCGGTATTAATGGTTATGATAATGGGACAATCAAGAATTTTTCTAGGAATGTCGAAAGATGGATTAATTCCAAAAGTATTTTCTAGAATAAATCCAATTTCTGGAACACCACAAACAAATTTATATATTTTAGGTGCGGTAATATCAGTAGTGGCGGCATTCACTCCTATAAACAAACTTGCTGATATGACCAGTTTTGGTACTTTATTCGCCTTTTTAATGATATGTATTGCTGTATGGGTATTAAGAGTGAAACAACCAGACCTTCCTCGTACATTTAAGGTTCCTGCACTTCCTGTTATAGCTGTACTAGGAATTTCAATAAATATTTACTTGATGTGGAATCTTAGCCTGGATGCCCAATTGCTATCTATCAGTTGGTTGGTAATTGGTGTTGCGATTTACTTCTTATACAGTAGGAGAAAAAGTAACTTAAATCATTATAACCTTGATGCTTCAATAACAGGCCATGATGTAGAAAATTCAGATGAAGGTAAATAGTGAGTACTGAATTCAAAAGAAGCTTAGGGCTTTTTGATGCAACGAGTATAGTTGCAGGCTCCATGATTGGATCAGGTATCTTTATCGTGACAACTATCATGATGCGAGATATTGGTTCGGTTGGATGGCTCCTTGTGTTATGGCTGTTAACAGGATTAATCACAATTTTTGCAGCATTGAGTTATGGCGAGTTAGCGGGAATGATGCCCAATGCTGGAGGTCAATATGTGTATATTCAAAGAGCATTTGGAAAACTTACATCCTTTCTATATGGCTGGACTGTTTTTGGGGTAATTCAGACTGGTGTTATCGCTGCCGTAGCTGTTGCTTTTGCGAAATATACGGCGGTTTTTTTTCCTAGCCTCAATAACTCATTTCTTTTAATTGATGGAGTAATTAATGTTACATTTGGTCAACTTTTAGCAGTGGGTAGTATTATTTTTCTGACTTTCCTTAATACCGGAGGAATACAAAATGGAAAATGGCTACAACTTATTTTTACTTCGGCTAAGTTATTGGCTCTTTTTGCATTAATATTTTTTGGAATATATGTTGGATTAAATAAAGATATTTGGGCTGCCAATTTTACTAATATTTGGGAAGCAAAAAAAACCATTGTTCATGAAAATCAAAGCATAGAGGTTATACCTCTTGCTGGTTTTGCTTTGATAGGTGCTTTGGGGGCAACAATTATCAACTCTCTTTTTTCCTCAGATGCATGGAATAATGTCACCTTTATTGCTGGAGAAATCAAAAATCCTCAAAAGAACATTCCAAGAAGCCTCTTACTTGGGACAATTATAGTTACGGTTATTTATATCCTAGCTAATATTGCCTATCTTATGTTGTTGCCAGTTGATGGTTCGCCTACTTCTACTTCTGCGTTAGGTCAGGGAATAATGTTTCCTGAACAGGATCGAATAGGAGCTAATGCTGCATCTATGATTGTTGGAGAAATTGGAGTTTGGCTAATGGCTGGATTGATAATGATTTCCACTTTTGGATGTAACAACGGTTTAATATTATCGGGATCTAGATTGTATTATGCAATGGCTAAGGATGGGTTGTTTCTTAAACAAGCTGGAGAATTAAATAAGAATAATGTTCCAGGAAAGGCTTTATGGATTCAGTGCTTTTGGGCATGCTTATTATGTTTTTCAGGAAAATATAGTGACCTTGTTGTGTATAGTACATTTGCTTCTTTGCTTTTTTACATTATTACAATTGGGGGTATTTTTGTATTACGAAAAAAAGAACCGGAGACTGAAAGACCATATAAAGTAATAGGATATCCATTTACTCCAATTTTTTATATCCTTACAACTTTAGCAATTTGTACTTGCTTGCTCATATACGATACTCGCAATGCAGGTATTGGCTTGTTTATCGTGATTTTAGGTGTTCCAGTTTATTATTTGATGTCAGCGAGAAAACAAAATAAATTTTGAGTTTTGCATTATATCTCAAAACGAAATAGAACAGCACTTATTATAGTCATTTTACTTTCTATAGTCATTGTTTATATTCCAAGAGTTGTTTCTGCATTTGATAATCAGTCATCGTCCATTCAAATTACAGATTCAGAGATTCAAGAAACAAGAAATCGAATTTCAAAGTATCGAAAACAGAGAATGCAGTTTTATTCTGAGAAAAAAAATCTATCGAATAAATATAAGGTTCCCCCATCTAAATTTGATCCAAATAATTATTCTATAAATGATTGGATGAATCTTGGTTTGAGCGAAAAGCAAGCTATTGTTGTTACAAAGTTTACATCTCGGGGTATAAAATCCAATGAAGATTTAAAAAGAGTATTTGTGATTTCAGAAGAACTTTTTGATTTAATAAAAGATTCTACTTTTTATCAGAATTCTCAGACAATTTCAGAGCCCAAAAAGGAAGTTATCAAAGAAACAAAAAAACCAAAACTATTAGTCGAATTAAATCGAGCTAATATAGAAGAATTAATGAAAATCAATGGCATAGGTGAATCTTTTGCTAAATGGATTATTAATTACCGAACACGATTAGGCGGTTTCCATAATAAAAATCAACTTTTAGAAGTTTGGAAAATGGATTTGGATAAATTTTTAATGATAGAGCCGTTTGTTGAAGTAAATGAAGTATCCATAATCAAAATCAAGCTTAATACCGTAACCGTTGATGAACTAAAAAAACACCCATACCTAAATTGGAATATTGCAAATTCAATTATTAAGATTAGAAATAAGAAAGGTAGCTTTTCCTCTATTCAAGAAATAAAGGAATCTGTTTTAATTGATGAAGAATGTTTTGAAAAACTAAAACCCTACTTATCTTTGTAAAATGACAATTGAAGAAAAATTAAGATTAGAAATAAGAGATGTTCCTGATTTTCCGAAGCAGGGAATTATTTTTAAAGATATTTCAACAATCATGTTGAACCCCAAATTGTCCGAAGAAGTGTTGGATTACTTAGTTCAATTTTATAAATCACAAAATATTGAAGCCGTTGCGGGTGTTGAGAGTAGGGGATTTTTATTCGGTTATCCTTTAGCGATTCGTTTAGGTGTTCCATTTGTTTTGATTCGCAAACAAGGAAAATTACCGTACGATAAAATCAGTCATTCGTATGAACTTGAATACGGAAATGCTGTTATTGAAATGCATACAGATGCAATTAGCCACGGTCAACGAGTTTTAGTTCATGATGATTTATTGGCTACCGGTGGTTCTGCATCTGCAACAGCAGAATTAATTCAAAAATGTGGGGGATTAATCGCGGGATTTAGCTTCTTGGTTAATCTTTCCTTCTTAGATGGAAATCAAAAATTACATAAATACACAGATAATATTCACAGTTTAGTTAATTATTAAGATATACAATCAAAAAAATGGAATTTGAATACAATGAAAACCAGGAAATGATCGCTCAAATGGTGCGCGATTTCGCCGAAAAAGAAATTAAACCGCATTATAAAAAATGGGATGAGGAAGAACATTTTCCTGTCGATGTAATGAAAAAAATGGGTGAACTCGGCTTGTTGGGGATATTTATTCCAGAAGAATATGGTGGTTCCGGGTTTGGTTATTTTGAATACGCGACAGCACTCATGGAATTAGGAAAAGTATGTGGTGGAATTGGATTAAGTGTCGCTGCTCATAATTCATTATGCACAGGACATATTTATTATCATGGCTCAGAGTCACAAAAGAAAAAATATTTACCAAAGTTAGCTACAGGAGAATGGATTGGTGCTTGGGGATTAACAGAAGCAAATACCGGATCTGATGCAATGCGCATGAAATGTACCGCTGTAAAAGAAGGTAATGAATGGGTTATTAATGGCTCCAAAAATTGGATTACTCATGGGTTGTCAGGAGATGTTGCAGTAGTATTAATTCGTACAGGCGAATTATTAGATAGTAATGGAATTACAGCTTTTATTATCGAGAAAGGTACCCCAGGTTTTTCTGCTGTGAAAATTAAAGATAAATTGGGTGTGCGAGCGAGCGAAACTGCAGAGTTGATTTTTGACAATGTACGAATTCCAGAAGAAAATGTAATTGGCCAAGAAGGAATGGGCTTCAAGCAGGCAATGCAAATATTGGATGGAGGACGAATTTCAATTGCGGCCCTAAGTTGTGGTATTGCAAGAGGAGCTTTTGAAGCATCCGTTAAATATGCCAAAGAAAGAGAGCAATTTGGTCAGCCAATTTCTAATTTTCAAGCTATCGCATTTAAGTTAGCGGATATGGCTACACAGGTAAAAGCTGCTGAGTTATTGACCTTTCAAGCTGCCGATTTGAAAAACAAAAAACAACCTCTAACAAAACAAGGGGCATTTGCCAAGTATTATGCCTCTGAAGTTTCTGTAAAATGCGGTAATGAGGCTGTTCAAATCATGGGTGGTTATGGATATACAAAGGAATATCCGGCTGAGAAATTTTTGAGGGATTCAAAACTTATGACAATCGGTGAAGGGACATCCGAAATTCAAAAATTAGTAATATCTCGAGAAATTTTAAAATAATTTGTATTTGCAAACCAAAAATTATATCTTTGCACCCCTTATAACAATTAAAATTAAGTTTATATGTTGATTATTCCGATTAAAGAAGGCGAAAATATCGAAAGAGCATTGAAAAAGTATAAGAAAAAATTCGAAAAAACGAATGTAATGAAACAATTGCGTGCTCGTAAAGAATTTGAAAAGCCTTCTGTAACGAAAAGACAGCAAATTATTCGTGCGGCTTATAAACAACATTTAATTTCTGTAGAACAGTAACAATTCGTTCAAAAATACGTAGTAAAGGAGCCTTTTAGCTCCTTTTTTTATGCTCCAAACTTTTATTACATATTTATCTACGGAAAAACGTTATTCTGAACATACCATAGAAGCTTATGACCGTGATTTGCGTCAATTTATTGAATATGCTGAAATAAAGCAGTTATTAGATTTCGCTGATTTAAAATCTACATTTATTAGAGGCTGGATTGTTCGTTTATTCGAAGAAGAAAAGAAAGCAAAATCAATCAATCGAAAATTGGCAGCTTTAAGAACTTTTTATAAGTGGCTTCGAAAAGAACAGATTGTTTCATCCAATCCTATGAGTAAAATACATGGACCTAAAAACGAAAAAAGACTTCCATCTTTTGCAAAGGAATCCGAATTGGATTCGGGTAAATTAAATGATTTATTTTCTGATTCGATTGACGGTAATCGCGACAAATTAATGTTTGAGTTGTTTTATCAAACAGGGATTCGATTAAGTGAATTAATAGAGTTGAAAGTTCAAAATGTAACAAATGACTCTATAAAAGTATTGGGAAAACGAAATAAAGAAAGGATTATTCCAATTTCAAACGATCTTGGGAAGCAACTTTGGTTATATATACATCTTAAAAACAAGCATTATGGTGAAAGTCAATTTGTTTTTTCTATGAAATTTGGTAAAAAATTATATCCAATGCTTGTTTACCGAAAAATAAATCAATACCTTAGTAAGGCAACGAGTTTGGATAAAAAGAGTCCACATGTTTTGAGACATACCTTTGCGACGCACATGTTAAATAGAGGCACTGGCTTAGAAACTTTAAAAGATTTATTGGGACATGCCAATTTATCAGCGACTCAAGTTTATACGCATAATTCGTTTGCACAGCTTACAAATATCTATTCACAAACGCACCCACGCGGCGCTAAAAAGTAAAAACATGGAAACAAAAGTTCATTCAATTCATTTCAAAGTAGATCAAAAATTAGTCAATTTTATTCAAGAAAGAATGGATAAATTGGAACACTTTAATCATAAAGCACTAAACTCAGAAGTATTTCTAAGGATAGATAAAGACAAAGAAAAAGAGAATAAGATTGCTGAGATAAAAATCTTATTACCAGGCAAAGAGTTGTTTGCGAAAAAGCAGAGTAAGAGTTTTGAAGAAGCTGTTGATGATGCTACAGAGGCACTTCGTAAGCAAATATTAAAAGAAAAAGAGAAGTAAACCCAACTTATACTAATAACTTTTCGTTAATCGGTTTTTCCAACGGTTTTGTTTTTTCTATTTTTGTAATTCAAAATTAGAATATGTTTAGAACGCATACGTGTGGAGAGCTTCGCTTGACAAATACCAATCAAAAAGTTACCGTAGCCGGTTGGGTGCAAAAATCCAGAGATTTAGGTGGAATGACATTTATCGATTTACGTGATCGATATGGAATAACGCAACTTGCTTTTAATATGGATACGAACTCGGATCTTTGTTTGAGTGCGCGTAAGTTGGGGCGTGAATTTGTCGTACAAGCAACAGGAATCGTTATTGAGAGATCCAGTAAGAACAAGAATATACCGACAGGTGAAGTTGAAATTGTTGTTGAGAACTTTCAAGTCTTAAATGCTGCGAAGACTCCTCCTTTTACGATAGAGGATGATACGGATGGAGGTGATGAGCTTCGTATGCAATACCGATATTTGGATTTGAGAAGAAATCCGGTTCAACAAAAATTATTATTGAGAAATCAAGTGGCATTGGAAACACGTAAATACCTTGATTCTCAAAATTTCATGGATGTGGAAACTCCTGTTCTCATTAAATCCACTCCAGAAGGGGCGAGAGATTTTGTGGTTCCGAGTCGGATGAATCAAGGACAGTTTTATGCCCTTCCTCAATCTCCGCAAACGTTTAAACAGTTGTTGATGGTCTCTGGAATAGATCGATACTATCAAATTGTTAAGTGCTTCAGAGACGAAGATTTAAGAGCAGACAGACAACCTGAATTTACCCAAATTGACTGTGAAATGTCATTTGTGGAACAGGAAGATGTATTGAATACGTTTGAAGGATTGATAAAACACTTATTTAAAACAGTTAAAAACGTTGAGTTTGAAGGTGAATTTCCGCGAATGACATATGCTGAAGCAATGGAAAAATATGGATCAGACAAGCCAGATATTCGTTTTGGTATGGAATTAAATGACTTATCGACGCTTACTCAAGGAAAAGGATTTGTAGTTTTTGATAGTGCTGAAGCTGTTCTTGCCATCAATGTTGAAGGAGCGGCAGAATTTACCAGAAAACAATTAGATGAATTAACAGATTGGGTGAAAAGACCACAACTTGGAGCCAAAGGTTTAGTTTACTTGCGTTATAACATGGATGGAACATTCAAATCTTCAGTTGATAAATTTTATGACACTTCTGAATTAGAAAAATGGGCAACTCAAACAGGAATGAAACCAGGAGATTTGTTGCTTTTATTATGTGGTGATTTGGATAAGACACGCAAGCAATTAAACGAATTACGTTTACATCTTGGAAACCAAATGGGATTGCGAAAACAGGATGAATTCAAACCGCTATGGGTGGTTGATTTTCCGCTTTTAGAATGGGACGAAGACTCCAACCGTTGGCATGCCATGCATCATCCATTTACTTCACCGAAACCGGAGGATTTTCATTTATTAGAAACTGACCCGGGAAAAGTTCGAGCAAATGCATACGATTTAGCTATGAATGGCGTTGAATTAGGTGGAGGTTCGATTCGAATTCACAATAAAGAATTGCAAGCAAAAATGTTTGAACTTTTAGGTTTTACTCCTGAACAAGCTCAGGCTCAATTTGGATTTTTAATGAATGCTTTTGAATTTGGTGCGCCCCCGCATGGTGGTTTAGCATTTGGACTTGATCGACTTGTTGCCACAATGGGAGGGTCTGAATCGATTAGAGATTACATAGCTTTTCCAAAGAATAACAGCGGTAGAGATACCATGATTGATGCACCATCTCCATTAGAAGATGCTCAATTTAAGGAACTTGGAATTAAGTTATTGTAAATGAATTTAGAACTCGAAAAGTTACAAAATCAAATTGAGCCTTTCAGAGATAATCTGTTAGCTCATCCTCTATATAAAAGACTAAATTCCTTGGAGGAAATCCGAGTTTTCACAGAACAACATGTATTTGCCGTTTGGGACTTCATGAGTTTGTTAAAGTCATTACAGCGGAATTTGACATCTATTGAAATCCCATGGAAACCCGTAGGAAGTCCATCTACGCGAAGATTAATAAATGAAATTGTGTGGGGTGAAGAAAGTGATGTTGATGAGAATGGTGTTCCAGCTAGTCATTTTGAGTTATATATTTCAGCAATGCAACAACTGGGGGCTGACACAAGTATAATTTTGAATTTTGCCAGTAAATGTACGCAATTAGGGTTCAACCAATTAATAAATTCCACTGAAATTTCTGAAAACACAAAGGATTTTGTTCGATTTACATTTAACTGTATTGAAGAAAACCAACCTCATAAATTAGCCGCTTTATTTACTTTTGGCAGGGAGGATTTAATTCCAGATATGTTTATTCAGATTGTAAAAAATGTCGAAAATCAAACAGGTAATTCTCTTTCGAAATTGATCTATTACCTAGAGCGCCATATCGAAGTAGATGGAGGAGAGCATGGTCCATTGGCGTTGAATATGATTCAAGAATTATGCGGATATGACGTGCAAAAGTGGGAAGAAGCCACAAGTATCTCTATTGAAGCATTAAAAATGCGAGCGCATTTGTGGGATGGAGTTTTAAATGAAATCGAAAAGCTTCAAGTCAAATATTAATCTTGAGAATTGGAATAAATACGCGTTTTCTACTTTCCAATAAAATGGAAGGATTTGGATGGTACACGTATGAAGTTGTTCGAAGAATTGTTCAAAATCATCCAGAACACGAGTTTGTTTTGTTTTTCGATCGAAAAGTGGATAGTCAATTTCGATTTGGTACAAATGCGAGAGAGATTGTACTCAATCCTCCCGCTCGGCACCCATTTCTCTATTTGATTTGGTTTGAATGGAGTTTGAAGCGAGCTTTGAAGAAATACAAGATTGATATTTTATTCTCACCGGATGGTTCGTTGTCATTAAGTTCGAAAATCGCCCAAATACATGTTATTCACGACATAAATTTTGAACATTATCCACAGGATTTACCGTTTTGGGTGAGATGGTATTATCGCACCTTTTTTCCAAAATTTGCAAAACATTCCAAGAAAATCATTACTGTTTCAGAAGCTTCTAAACAAGATATTGCATCCAATTATTCGATTGATTTAAACAAAATTGAAGTTGTATGGAATGGTGCTTCTGAGCTTTTTAGACCTAAGGAGAAGAAGGAAATTGAATTGTTTGGGAAATCCAAAAAGTTAAATCCTTATTTTCTGTTTGTTGGATCCATACATCCAAGAAAAAACGTTCAGCGGTTGCTTGATGGATTTGAACTCTTTATGCAGAATAATAATTTCCCGGAGATCGAACTTGTCATTGTTGGTGAGAACATGTGGAAAGGCCATTCAGTTAATGTTTCTAATAAAATCTCTAAATACGTTCGTTTTACCGGACATCTATCACAGAAGGAGTTAGTGGAATATACTGCGTCTGCTTTGGCTCTGACTTTCGTACCGTATTTTGAGGGCTTTGGAATTCCGTTGGTGGAAGCCATGAAATGTGGTATTCCAATTCTAGCCGGAAATAAAACTAGTTTGCCTGAAATTGCTGGAGATGCTGCAATTTATTGCGATCCTTTTGAAACATCAGAAATATCTGAAGGAATGCATCGACTTTTTCATGAAGAAGAATTACGAAATACTTTATCTCAAAATGGTTTGATGAGAGCCAAATTATTTTCTTGGGATAAGACTGCTGAAAAAGTATGGAAGGCCATTGAATCTCAGATTGCGTCTTTAAGTTAATGAACTAAAATAGTTGGTTTTTCCCTTGTGTTTTCGAATTAATAATGAAATTGAGTAAATTTAATTATACGATTGAGATATTTTAATTTATATATTGAGTAATTTTACTTAATACATTGAGTAAAATAATTTTATATATTGAGTAATTTTCCGTATTTTTGTGTTTATGACTGGAAATGAAATAGATAGAGCACAAAAAAAAACGTTAAATAATCGACTTAATGAGCCTAGAAAGTTCATTCAAGTGATTTTAGGACCCCGACAAGTTGGAAAAACAACAATGGTTCTACAAGTTTTAAAGAAATTAAACGTAGAAAATCAATTTTATTCTGCCGATAATGTTACCAATTCCAACCCAAATTGGATTGAACAAATCTGGGAAGCTGCGCGATTTAGAATCAAACAACAAGAATTGTACGAAATGATTCTCGTGATTGACGAAATCCAAAAAATAGCAAATTGGAGCGAAGTTGTTAAAAAACTTTGGGATGAAGACAGCAGAAATGGCCTCAATCTTAAAATCGTTTTACTTGGTTCAGCACGATTATTAATTCAAGACGGATTATCTGAATCGCTTGCGGGAAGATTCGAAGTCATTCACATGACCCATTGGAGTTTCAAAGAGATGAAAGAAGCATTTGGCTTCACTGTTGAACAATATATTTATTTTGGTTCATATCCCGGAGCAGCTTCGCTTATTGAAGACGAACAACGTTGGAAGAATTATGTGCGAAATGCGCTTATTGAAACAACTATATCAAAGGATATTTTGATGTTGACTCGGGTTGATAAACCTGCTTTATTGAAGCGGCTTTTTGAACTGGGTTGTTTGTATTCCGGTCAAATCATTGCTTTCAATAAATTGTTGGGCGATTTACAAGATGCAGGCAACACAACCACGCTTTCGCATTACATTGATTTATTGTCAGATTCAGGTTTACTAGGTAAAATTGATAAATATGCAGGAACGACCATGCGTCAGCGAGCATCCAAACCAAAATTCCAAGTCTATAACACGGCTCTTTGGAGCGCGCAGCAAGGATATTCGTTCGATCAGTTGCGAATGGAACCCAAAATTTGGGGTCGCATAGTCGAATCAACCGTTGGTGCTCATCTGATGAACGCAGCTATGGCTGAAAGTATTGAAGTCTATTATTGGAGAGAAAAAAATGAAGAGGTAGATTTCATTCTTAAAAAAGATGATGAACTCATTGCCTTGGAAGTTAAAAGTGGAAAAAACACTTCTGCAAAAGGAATTTCTGCTTTCAGTAAATTATATCCAACGAAAAAGAAATTATTAGTAGGAGGGGATGGTATCACCATCGAAGAATTTTTATCAATCGAACCGGCTGACTTGTTTTGAGTATTGATTGATCTTCTTCCCTTCCTCCTTTTGAAGGAGGATTGAGGAGGATGATTATTTACAATTGGGTCTTGTTTAAATTCCACATACCTGATGCTGCGAGCAAACTCCTCTAAAAACTGCCTCAACATTATTTAACAACCTTTTTATTTATTGAGCATTTTTAAAAAATAGTGTTAAATCAATTGTGCATTTTGAAAACATAGAAAAGGGATTGATTTCTTGACTTCCTCCTTCAAAAGGAGGATTGAGGAGGATGACGCTATTCAAATGGGTAGGTTTTGTATACTGCGTAACAAATCTAGCATGGTTAAACTACTTCTCCAAAAACTTATCTACCATTTTTTTTAAGTACTCAATTTCATCCTTTAAGGTAAATAAGTTATTAGAAGTAAATTCATTCCGTCCTTAGCCAAAAATAAATGGGGAGTTTTTTTATTCCAAAATACGCATCAAATCATTGTTGACGTAGTATACTTCTTTTCCTTCGTAAATGGTTGAAACGATCCCAAGATTTG